>Ga0101944_10002788_pt1 | contig 26791 bp, 21 predicted proteins | sample DewCreD2012metaG_FD_75245 | JGI IMG/M metagenome (GOLD analysis project Ga0101944, IMG submission 75245) | Hot spring sediment bacterial and archeal communities from British Columbia, Canada, to study Microbial Dark Matter (Phase II) - Dewar... ... | reverse complement strand
CCGAGCAGCAGCCCGAACGCCATCGCCGCCGCGCCCCAGGCCGGGGCCAGCAGCAGCGAGGCGGCGACCATGCTGGCGTTGAAGACCGCGCCGGTGAAGGCCGGCAGCGTGAAGCGTTGCAGGGCGTACAGCAGGCCGGTGAGGATGCCGGACAGGCTCAGGCAGACGACGGCCGGCAGCGTGATCTGGAGCAGGCGCGCGGCCGTGGCCTGGACGGCCGGCTCGCTCTGGCCGCCGATCAGGGCGAAGACGGCGATCACCTGCGGCGCCAGGCCCATCAGGACCGCGATCAGGCCGGAGATGACGAGCGCGGCCAGCGTGAGCAGGGTGCTGGCCAGCCGCCACAGCTCGGCCCGGCGCTCCTGGGGCGTGTACTCGCTGAAGGCCGGGACGAGGGCCGAGTTCACCAGCCCGCCGGTGACCAGGTCGTAGATCTGGATTGGGATGGTGAGCGCCAGGGCCAGCGCGTCGGCCTCGGAGCCGAACAGGCGCGACATGACCGCGTCGCGCAGGAAGCCCATGACGCGGCTGGCGATGCCACCCAGCGAGAGGATCGAGGCGCTGCGGGCCAGGCCCGGCGCGGCCTCGACCGGTTGCGTGTCGGAGAAAGAGGCGTCGGTCACAAAACAGAGAGCGTGAAGCAAGCGGCTTCACGCTCCCGGATCGATTCTACCGGCAGTGGCCCGGACTGCCAAACCCCCGACGACAGGCCTGCGGGCCGCGGATTTCGAGCGCGTTCTCTGTGAAATCCGTGTAATCCGCGGCCAGGGAAAACCGGCTTACTCGGCGATCGGCAGGTGCAGGTCGAAGACCCAGCCGGCCTGCGGCTCGGCGCCGGGCGTCAGGCACTCCTCCAGCCACTGATGCGGCGCGCACTTGTAGCGGCTGGACTCGCGCCAGGCGGCCAGCCGTCCCCAGATCTCGGGGTTCGGGAGGCCGTCGCAGCGCGCGACGGCGTACAGGCCGCCGGGGAAGTCCTTGATCTTCACCGAGCCTTCGCCGGCCACCTGCGGGCCGACCGTCATCCATTGCTCGTAGCCGTGGTTCGGGGTGCCCGGCGCCGGGTCCGGGTTGTTGAAGCCGAAGAAGCGCGGGGCGGGCGTCACATCGAGCAGATTGTGAGCGCGGGCCCAGGTCAGCAGCGTGTCCCACACCTGCGGCTCCGGGTCGGCCCCGTAGGCCAGGGCGGCGGCCACGCGCAGGGACTCCAGCCGCACGATGCGGACGTCGATGTCAGCCATGTCGATTGCCTCCACATTGAAAGACGGGTTGCACAGCAGCGCTCATGAGCCTCCTGAGTCTACAACCGCCCACCTGACATCCTGTGTCAGGAATTCGCACTACAATGTAATCTGTTGGGGGATCGTCACTTCCCGAGGCCTGACCCATGCGCGCTGATCGCCTGCTCTCACTGTTGATGTTGCTGCAGACCCGCGGCCGGATGACGGCCCAGGCCCTGGCCGCCGAACTGGAAGTCTCCGAGCGCACCATCTACCGGGACCTGGAAGCCTTGAGCGCCGCCGGCGTCCCGGTGTACGCCGAGCGCGGGCCGGGCGGGGGCTGCGGACTGCTGGAACCGTACCGGACCACGCTCACCGGTCTGACCGAGGGCGAAGCGCGGGCGCTGTTCATGCTGAGCGTCCCGGAGCCGTTGGAGGCGCTGGGCGTCAGCCAGGAACTGCGCTCGGCGATGCTCAAACTGGCGGCGGCGCTGCCGGCCGTGCGGCGCGGCGACGAGGAGCACACGCGCGCCCGCGTCCACCTGGACTGGTCATCCGAGGCGGCCGAAGATCGGGCTGTCCCGCGCCTCTCGGTTGTGCAGAAGGCGGTCTGGGAGGATCGCCGCCTCCGAGTGCGCTATCGCCTTTGGGCCGGCATCGAGGTTGAACAGGTAGTGGACGCGTATGGCCTGGTGGCGCACGCCGGCGCCTGGCTGCTGGTGTATGCCTGGCAGGGGCAGGTGCGCGCCCGGGCCCTGGCCGACCTGAGCGACGTCCAGCTGGACGCTGAGGCCTTCGAACGGCCGGCGGATTTCGACCTGCCGGCGTTCTGGCGGGCCTGGCGCCAGGAGCAGGCGCAACGGCGCTCTCAGTACCCGGTGACGATCCGCGTCGCCCCTGAGGCAGTCCCCTACCTCGGCCTGTACCTCGGGGAGGCCGCCCGCCACGCCTCGGCCGAGGCGATCACGCCGGAGGCGGACGGCTGGCGACGGGTATCTCTGACCTTCGACTCGCTGGAGGCGGCGCGAGGGCGTCTGCTGGCGATCGGCGGGGCGGTGGAGGTGCTGGAGCCGGAAGCGTTGCGGTTGAGCATGGCGGATTTTGCCGGGCAGATTGCGGCCCGCTACCGGTCAAGCGGCAGCGGGCTGGCCGGCCACGCCCGCTAGGCTGGCGCCTGGGGCGGTTGTCGGCCGAGCGCTTTCAGAGTGGCGGCCGGGTCATCGGTGAGGACGGCGTCGCAGCCGAGGAGACGATAGAGCCACAGGCGCGCGTCGGGGGTGGCGTCCAGCGGGCAGACCAGGCGCCCACGAGCGTGGGCGAGCAGGCAGTAAAACGGATTAATCAGGAGCAGGGGCCAGAACGGCCCGAACAGCGCCGCGTCGCTCAGCGGCAGGGGGTCGCTGGCCGTGATGTGCCCGGTTGGGATGTCCGGGGCGGCGGCGTGCACGGCGCGGACGCGTTCTGCTTTAAAGGACAACACTACGGTCCGAGCGCGGATGCCGAGCGCGCTGAGTTCCTCGGCCAGTTGCCGGCAGACCGCCGGCTCCAGGAAACGGTCGGTTTTCAGCTCCAGCGCCAGCGCGCGGTCCGGGGGCAGCAACGCCGCGGCCTCGGCCAGGGTCGGGACGCGCTCGGACGCGAATGCGGGCCGGCCGCAGCTGGCGCTCAAGCGCTTCAATTCGCCCAGCGTCATCTCGGCCACGGCGCCCCGGCCGTCGGTGGTGCGGTCCACGGTGGCGTCGTGGATGCAGACGAAGACGCCGTCACGGGTGAGGTGCAGGTCGGTCTCCAGCACATCGGCGCCCTCGGCAAAAGCGCGGCGGAAGGCGGCCAGCGTGTTCTCCGGGCAGGCCACGCGGTTGCCGCGGTGGGCCATGACGTAGGGCCTGGGGCGATTGGGGAGTGCAAGGGTCATCGGGCTTTTGCCACGGAGCGCGCCGAGACGACAGAGTCCCGGACCAGTTTCTCTCTGGGCGCTCTGTGTCCTCCGGGGTGGTCAGGACTTTCCTTCCAGGATGACGCGAACTTCGGCCATCTCCCCCGTGGTGAGCCGCCATGCGCCCGCGGCGGCGTTGGCCGTGACCTGTTCGGGCCGGGTGGCGCCGGCGATCACCGACGAGACCCGCGGCTCGGCCAGCAGCCAGGCGAAGGCCAGTTCGTGCAGTGTGTGGCCGCGCGCCTCGGCGAACGCGCGCAACCGGTCGAGCAGGGCGTAGTTCGCGTCGGTCATGTACTTCTGGACGTAGGGGCTGCGCTCGCCGCGTGTGCCGGCGGGGGCCGGCTGGCCGCGTGTGTATTTGCCGGTGAGGAAGCCGCCGGCCAGCGGGAAGTACGGCAGGATGCCGACGCCGGCCCAGCGGCAGTACGGGACCAGCTCGCGCTCGATCTCGCGTTCCAGCATGTGGTAGTGCGGCTGAACGGTGACGAAGCGTTCCCAGCCGAAGCGCTCGGCCTGGTCGTTGGCGCGGGCCAGTTGCCAGGCGGCAAAATTGCTGGCGCCGATGTAGCGGATTTTGCCGGCGCGCACCAGGTCGTCCAGCGCCCGCAGGGTCTCCTCGATCGGCGTCTCGTCGTCCCAGCTGTGGATCTGGTACAGGTCGATGTGGTCGGTCTTCAGCCGCCGCAGGCTGGCCTCGACGGCGTTCTGCAGATGATAACGCGACGCGCCCTGGTCGTTGACGCCGTCGCCCATCTTCGAGCGGCCCTTGGTGGCGATCACCACCCGGTCCCATTGCCCGGCCAGCGCGTCGCCCAGGAAGGCCTCGGAGCCGCCGCGCGCCCCGTAGACGTCGGCGGTGTCGAAGAAGTTGATGCCGGCGTCCAGCGCGGCGTGGACGATAGCGCGCGCGCCGGCCCGGTCCACGGTGTCCCCGAACCGGTTGCAGCCCACGCCCACGGCCGAGACCTTGACCCCGGCCCAACCCAGATTCCGATATTCCATTGGACCTCTCACTCGGTTGTCGGATACTCGAAGAAGCCGCGCCCCGTCTTGCGTCCCAGCCAGCCGGCCTGCACGTAACGGCGCAGCAGCGGCGCGGGCCGGTAGCGGTCGTCGCCGTACTCGGTGAACAGGCCCGTCATCACGCCCAGCACCACGTCCAGGCCGATCAGGTCGCCCCAGGCCAGCGGGCCGCGCGGGTAGTTCAGGCCAAGCGTCATGGCGGTGTCGATGTCGGCGGCCGAGGCCACGCCCTCGTGCAGGGCCACCGCCGCCTCGTTCACCAGCGCGCACACGATCCGGGCGCGCACCAGGCCAGGCCCGTCCGGGACGCGGACCACGTCCAGGCCCAGCGAGCGCCAGAAGGCCTCCGCCTGCTCCAGCGCCGGCGCGCCCGTCCGCAAGCCTCCGGCCAGTTCCACGGCGCCGCCGGCGGCCAGCGGCGGGAGCGCGCCCCAGCCGGTGAGGGCCTCCGGGCGGGCCGCGCCGCTTGCGATCTCGGTCGTCGAGCAGGCCAGCGCCGAGGCGCACACCAGCGGCGCGCGGCCCAGCCATTCGATCACGCGGGCCTTGGCCTCGCGCGACTCGTTGTGACACTCGACGGCGACGTCGGCGGCCTCCGCCTCGGCGCGCAGGCGCTGCGTGGTGAAGGCGTCGCTCAGGGTCTCCACCCGATACAGCGATGAGACGTGGCCGGCCTCCACGCACAACTGGAAAACCTCGTCGGCCAGCGGCCGCTCCCCGGCGATGACGACCTTCACGAGACCAGACCCTCCTGCACGCACCGGTCGGCCACCTGGCGCAGCAACTCCACGGGCTGCGCGCCGCTCACCAGATAGCGGTCGGCGAAGATGAAGGCCGGCACGCCGCCCAGGTTGGCGCGGTACGCCCATTGCTGATCGGCGGCGACGGCGTAGCGATGGACGTCCTCCTTCAGCCCGGCCCGGAACTCGGCCTCGCCCAGGCTGACCGCGCGCGCGATCTCGACCAGCACGTCTTCCGAGCCGATGTCCTGGCCCGCGACCCAGTAGGCGCGGAACACCGCGCGGCGGAAGGCGTCGCCGCGGCCAAGCGCCTCGGCGGCTTTGGCGGCGACGTGCGCCAGGCGCGTGCTCAGCTCCGGCCGGTAGGGCGGTTCGTGGAGCGTCAGCCCGAAGCGCTCGCGCGCGATCGTCTCGACGCGCGGCCAGCTCTCTTTCAGGTACTGGCGGAAACGCGCCGCCTCGGCCGGCGGCCGGCGCGGCGCCTCAACCGGGCGCAGCTCGTAAGCCTTCCAGGTCACGGCGATGGCATGCGTCTGCGCGAGCGAATCCAGACCGGACTCGGCCATGAAGCACCACGGTCAGACATAGTCGGAGAAGAGGGTGATGGGGATGATGGGAGACATGGGGGACAGGGCGATCAGTGGCTGTGCATCGGCAGGTCGCCGTGCGTGTGCTCCGCGATGCGGTGATGATCCTCCCCGGCGTCGCTCGGGTCAACATGGATCACGGCGCTGGACAGGTACGGGAGGTGGTGGAGCAGTTCATGCTGGGCCTCGGCGGCGATGGCGTGTCCCTGGGCGACCGTCAGGGCCGGGTCCACGGCCAGGCACAACTCGGCCCGCAGGCGATGCCCCAGCCAGCGCACGGCCACGTCCGAGACGCGCCGCACGCCGGGGACATGCGCGACGGCGCGCCGAATCTCGTCCACCACCTCCGGCTCCACGCCGTCCAGCATCCGGGCGAAGACCTGCCTGCCCGAGTCCCAGGCGATCTTCAGAATCGCGACCGTGATGCCCAGGCCGACGAGCGGGTCGGCCAGCGGGAAGCCGAGCCAGACGCCGACCGCGCCAACGAGCACGGCCAGGCTGGTCAGGCCGTCCACGCGGGCATGGTGCCCGTCGGCCACCAGCGCGGCGCTGCCGATTTCGCGGCCGACCTTGATCCGGTACCAGGCCACGGCCTCGTTGCCGACAAAGCCGAGGACGGCGGCCAGGGCCACGGCCCAGACGTGCTCCACCGGCTGCGGCGCGGCCAGGCGCTGGAGCGACTCGGAGCCGGCCAGAAAGGCGCTGAACAGGATCATGAAGACGATGAAGGCGCCGGCCAGGTCCTCCACGCGGCCATAGCCGTAGGTGAAACGCTGGTTGGGTTTCCAGGTCCCGACCCGGAAGGCGATCCACAGCGGCAGCGCCGTGAGCGCGTCGCCGAAGTTGTGGATGGTGTCGGCCAGCAGGGCGACGCTGCCGGTGACGTAAACCACGGCGACCTGCAGCAGAGCCGTGACCATCAGCGCGACCAGCGACCAGCGCAGCGCCTGCACCCCGCGCTCCGTGCTGAACAGCGACGGATCAACGACGCCGTGGCTGTGGTCGTGGCCGCTGGCGTGGCTGCGCTCGCCCGGCCGTTCGGCGGGATCGTCGTGACCGTGGTCGTGGGGGTGATCGCGGGTCGTCATTGGCGCTCCGCCTTCCGTCATCCGTTGTCTGTCGTCTGTCCCCGGTACTCGTAAAATCCCCGCCCCGTCTTCCGGCCGAGCAGCCCGGCCTCCACCATCTTCTGCTGGAGGGGGTGCGGCCGGTAGCGCGGGTCGTGGAAAAAGGCATTGTACACGGACTGAGTGACGGCGTAGTTCACGTCCAGGCCGATCAGGTCCATCAGCTCGCACGGCCCCATCTTGAAACCGGCCGAGCGCAGCAGGCCGTCCAGCGCGGCGGGCGCCAGGCCCTCGCCCAGCAGGCGGAAGGCCTCGCCGTAGAACGGCCGGGCGACGCGGTTGGCGATGAAGGCCGGCGTGTCGCGGCCGACCACGGGCGTCTTGCCCAGGGCGCGCGCGAAGTCGATCCCGGCCTGGAGCGTCTCGGCCGAGGTGCGGTCGCCCCGGATCACCTCCACCAGCGCCATCCGGTGCGGCGGATTGAAGAAGTGCAGGCCCAGCACCTGCTCCGGGCGCCGCGTGGCGCCGGCCAGAACCGTGATCGAGAGCGACGAGGTGTTGGAGGCGAGCCGGGCGTGCGCGGGCAGGATCGCGTCCAGGCGTTGAAACAGATCGCGTTTGATGTCCAGGACCTCGGGCGCGGCCTCGATGGCCAGGTCGGCGACAGCGCAATCCGGCAGGGCGGCGGTGGTGAACGTGCGCGCCAGGGCGGCGGCCATGGCCTCGGGCGAGGTCTTCCCCAGGTCCACGCCTTTCTGGAGCGAGGCCCGGATGCGTTCATAGCCGGCGGCGGCCGCCTCGGGCGCCACGTCGTACAACAGCGTGGTGAAGCCGCGCAGGGCGCACACCTGGGCGATGCCGGCGCCCATCGTGCCCGCGCCGATCACGGCCACGGTTTTGATCTCCAGTCTCTCACGCATACAGGTTTTTCCCGGCCAGCTCGCGCTCGCGGCGGGCCACGTAGTCGTCCAGGGCTTCACGGATCGCCGGGTCGAGCGGCGGCGGCTCGTAGGCGGCCAGCAGCTCCTTCCAGACCTGATGCGCGCGCCGCGGCGCGTCCCAGCGCCCGGCGGCGTCCCAGGTCTCATACCCGAGCCGGTCGCCCAGCGTGGTCAGGTAGAACTCGGCGGCGAAGCGCGCCTGCGTGTGCGGCGTGCCCAGGTGGTGGCCGCCCGGCCCCACCGCCGCGATCATGTCCAGCGCCAGCGTCGCGTCGTCCACGTCGAAGCCGTTCAGGAAGTGCTGAAACATCGCCAGGCTCTCGGCGTCCAGGATGAACTTCTCCAGCGACGCCGTCAGCCCGCCCTCCAGCCAGCCGGCCGCGTGCATGACCAGGTTGGCGTGCGCCAGCACGGCCGGCCAGAGCGTCCACTGGCTCTCGTAGGCGGCCTGCGCGTCCGGCGCGTTGGATGAGGTCAGCGCGCCGCTGCCGCGATAGGGCAGGCCGTAGAACCGGGCCAGTTGCGCGCCCGCGATCAGCGCCCAGGCGCCCTCCGGGGTGCCGAACGCCGGCGCCCCCGAGCGCATGTCGGTGTTGGTGGTGAAACCGCCCAGCAGGACGGGCGCGCCGGGCCGGACGAGCTGGGTCAGGGCGACGCCGGCCAGCGCCTCCGCGTTCTGCTGCGCCAGCGCCGCCGCCAGGGTGATGGGGCTCATGGCGCCGGCCAGGATGAAGGGCGTGATGTACGTGACCTGCCCGGCGCGCGCATACGTGATCAGGCCGCCGAGCATCCTTTCATCGAAGCGCAGCGGGCTGCTAACGTTGATGACGTCGCCGATGACCGGCCCGCCCGCCGTGAGGTCGCCGAACACGATCTGCGCCATGGCCAGGCAGTCGGTCGTGATCTCGCGGCCGTGCGCGGCCTCGCTCACCGGCTTGTCGCTCAGGCGGAAAGCGGCGCGCAACCGGTGCAGGTGCCGGACCGAGGCCGGCAGGTCGGCGGGCTCCACCTGGCCCCAGGCCGCGAAGTGCAGCGGCGGGAGCAGGTGAGCGAGCCTGACGAAGGTTTCGTAGTCGGCCAGCGTCCCGGCGCGGCGGCCGCGCTCCAGGTCGCTCACATAGACCATGCCCCCGCACGGGCCGAAGGCCAGGGCGTTTCCGCCCACGAGCACGTCGCGCTCCGGGTTGCGCCCGCGCCAGGTGAAGGTGCGCGGCGCGCGGGCGACGAGCTCCATCACCAGGCCGCCGTCGAGGCGCACGCGCCGGGCCGACCGGTCCACCCGGGCGCCGGCCCGCGCCCACAGGTCGAGCGTCTCGGCGTCCTGGAATTCCACGCCGACGTCCTCCAGGATGCGCAGCGAGGCGCGGTGCAGCTTCTCCACCTGCTCCGGCGTGAGCAGTTCCAGAGGCGGCAGCGGGTTGCGCGGCTGTCGGGCCGGCCGGGCCGGGGCGATGAGCGGGACCTGGCCGCGCGCCCGGCGCAACGCGGCGCGGCGGGCGGATGGCCTGGGGAAATCCGTGTCATCGGCGGCCATGGCAGCCTCCACCTATCGGCGGCGCGTGACGCGCAGCGTGACGCGGCCCAGGCGCTGCACGGCCAGCAGGGCGCTGAGCAGGATCAGGCCTCCGCCCAGCCACTGCACCGGCGTGAGCCGCTCGTGCAGAAACAGGACCGACCAGACCACGGTCAGCAGGGTCTCGAAGGGCGCCAGCAGCCCGATCTGGCCGCCGCCCAGCCGCTGCACGGCCACGAACATCGCCAGACGCCCGAGATAGGTTCCGAAGATCGTGATGGCCAGGATCGCGGCCCACCCCTCCAGGCTGGGCGTCTGCCAGGGCGCGCCCTCCCACCCCCAGCCGACGAGGGCCGTGAGCGCCATGCCGGTCAGCATATAGAACGAGGCGGCCTGCGGGTCGCCTTCCGGCAGGAACCACTGGATGAAGACCAGCTGCAGCGGCACGGTGAAGATCGAGACGGCCGCCAGCAGCGCGCCCCACAGGTTCACGTTTCCGCCGGGGCCGATCAGCAGGTAGACGCCCGCCAGGCCGAGGCCCAGCCGGACCCATTGCCGGTAGGTGAACGTCTCGCCGCGCAGGGCCAGCAGCGCCAGCGTCACCAGCGGGCTGAGCGAGAAGATCATCGAGGCGATGGACGAGTTGATGTAGGCCAGCGAGCCGAAGTAGGTCAGCATGCCCAGGCCGTTGGACAGGCCGACGGCGGCCGAGACGGCCAGCATACGCCGGCCGGCGCGCAGGCGGCCGGGGCCGGTGATGAGCAGCGTCAGGCCCAGCAGGGCGACGGTGAGCGCCAGGCGCACCACGATGATGCCCGAGGCCGGCAGGCCGTCGGCGATGGCGGCCTTGCCGATGGGCGTCACGGTGCTGAAGGCCAGGGTGGAGGCCAGCGCGTACGCCCAACCCTGCCAGCGGGTGTTCCGGCCTGTGGCGGGCGCCGTTGTCTCGACGGCGGAGGGCATATCAGAGGGGCTGGACCTGGACGCCGGCGTTGTCGGTGATGGTGCCCATCACGGTGCCGCCGGCGAACCCGACCAGCGCCTGCATCTTCTGGCGCAGCCGGATGCTGGGCGGCGCGCCCTGGATCAGGCCGAAGACGCCCAGGCCGGTGAGGCATGGCCCGCACATGGCCGCGCCCTCGGCCCGCATCAGGTCCAGCATGGCGTGCTGCTGGTCGGACAGAGGCAGGGGCGTCCCGGCGGCGGCCAGCGCGTCCAGGTTGGCGGCGTGCAGGGCCCCGAGCGCCTGGGCGAAGGCGGGGAAGTCATCGCGCTCAACCGCCGGCCAGAGTTCGTCCAGCAGGCCGCGGGCGGCCTCCGCCGGCAGATGCCGGGCCGCGGCCAGGAGCGCCGCGCGGCGGTCGGCCTCCAGGTTTTCCGGCGCGTCGTCGCCGGGCCGGGGGAGAAACAGGACGATCACCCAGGCGACGTCATCCTTGTGCGCAATCGCCTGGCGGCGGAGCGGCGGGTTGACCAGCGGCGCGCCCAGGTCGGTGAGCAGCAGGCCGCCCTGGGCGAAACCCCAGACCTCGGGCGCCAGGTCCGGACTGAAGCCCAGCGCCTGGGCCAGCGTCGGCGCGTCGGCTGGCCGGCCGTGCAGCTCGGCCAGGGCGCGGGCGACGCTCAACGCCAGCATCGGGCCGGAGGCGAGGCCCATGAGGGTCGGGATGGCGAGCTCGACCTCGATCTCGGCCGCCAGGCCCACGCGCTCGGCGGCGGCGTAACCGATGGGCGCGCACGCGCCGCTGACTTCCAGCCGGGCGGACGGACGCGCCTCCAGATGGACGGGAGGGTAGCGGACGGTGAGGCCGGCGGCCAGGAGTGAGGGACCGTGGCGGACCAGCCCGAGCAGCAGGCTGGCCGGGGCCTTGACTTCGACGGACATCGTGTTTCCTGAACAGTATAATGCCGATGTGGATGAGCCGGTCAACCCCCGCCGCCGATCCGGGATGCTTTCCGGATGTCTGCTTTTGTTCGCCCTGATCGGCCTGGCGGCGGCCCTGGCCGTGGGGGCGGTCGCCTTCCGGTACCTGCGCGAGGCCGACTATCCCGGCGCGCTGCTCGTCTCCGACAAGACCCGTTTCCGGCTGTCGCCGGTGATCCGCTTGAGCCGCAGCACATCTTACCAGACGACGGACTCATTCTCTAAAGTCTATATCTGGTACTCAACCCGCTTTGCCCTGGGGCCGGAGAAATACGCCCTGGGGAGCTGCAACCAGATGTTGCACAGCGTTGAGGTGCTCGTGGTGTTCGAAAGCCAGATGAGCGTCGCCCTGTGCGACACGCCGGCCGGCCGCATGATGTGGGTGGACCGGTCGGTGACGCTCGACTGGCCGTGAGCCTCAGGCGCCGGCCGCGTCCGGCGGGCGCGTCTCCCGGAGGTCCACGATCACCTGATCCGGGATCCCCTTCAACACCGTCAGCAGTTCTTCGCGCTGGCACCAGCGCACCTTCAGAATGATGTCCCAGTGCTGGGGATCGCGCGGGGAGCGCACGCTGCCCATCGCCATGAGGCCCCAGCCCTTGTCGCCGATGGCACGCACCAGCTTGCGGAACTCACCCGGCCGGTCCGGGACGCGCATCACCACGCGCCAGCCGGCGTCGATGGCACCCAGCAGGTCCTGGAGCTCGATCAGCAGGTCGGTCTCGGTGATGATGCCGACGACGACATCGCCGGGGGCCTCCACCACGGGCAGGCCGCTGATCTTGTGCCGGATCATCAGGTCGGCGGCCTCCTCCAGAGTGGCGTCCGGGCCGATGGTGCGCAGATCCTTGCCCTTGACCATCACGTCGGCCACGGTCAGGTCCGCCAGGTAGCGCGTGATCTCCCACACATCCAGGCTGGCCAGTTGGTGCGGGTGGATGGCCAGGCGCTGGCGCGTCACCAGGCCCAGCAGCCGCTTGCCGTCGCCGACGACGGGCAGGTGCCGGATGCCGGCCTCGGCCATCACGCGCTGGGCGTCGGTGACGTGCTTGTGGGGCTCGATCAGGATCGGGTGGCGCGTCATGTAGTCTTTGATGAGCATGTCTGGCTCCTCTGGCGTTGTCCGATGGCCTTCAGGCCGTGCGCGCCGGGCATCCGCGGCCTGTCGAGGGACGAGGCGCGCCCTTACGGCGCTGGATACGCTTTCACGACCGGCTCCAGGCCGCCGAGCGTCTCCAGCGGCAGGTGGCAGTAGATGCGATGCCCGCCGCCGGCGTCCCGCCAGGGCGGCTCGGTCGTCTCGCAAATCTTGCCGCCGTCCGCGAGCAGGGCGCGGCGTGGACAGCGGGTGTGGAAGCGGCAGCCGCTCGGCGGGTGCAGCGGGCTGGGGACCGAGCCCTCCAGCCGGATGTGCTCCTGCTCTACCGCCGGGTCCGGGATCGGCACGGCGGCCAGCAGGGACTCGGTGTACGGGTGGTAGGGCGGGGCGTAAATGGCCTCGGCCGGTCCGATCTCCACCACCTGGCCCAGGTACATCACGGCCACGTCGTCGGACAGGAAGCGCACCACGCTCAGGTCGTGCGAGATGAAGATCATGGTGGTGTTCTGCTCGCGCTGGATCTCCATCAGCAGGTTGAGGACGGCGGCCTGCACCGAGACGTCCAGGGCCGAGACCGGCTCGTCGCACAGCACCAGGTCCGGGCGGCCGGCGAAGGCGCGCGCGATGCCGATGCGCTGCTTCTCGCCGCCGCTGAGCTGGCGCGGGAACCGGTCGTAGTAGTGCTCGTCCAGTTTCACGGCCCGCAGCAGCCGGACGACCTCGTCGCGCACCCGGTCCGGCGGCACCACCTTGAACCGGCGCAGCGGCCGCTCGATCTGCTGGCCGACCGTGTAGCTGGGGTTCATGGTGGCGTCCGGGTTCTGGAACACCATTTGTAACTCGCGGATCATGGCCAGGTCGCGCTGGCTGACGCGGCGGCTGATGTCGAAGCCGATGAAGCGGGCCTGGCCGCCGGAGGGGGTCTCCAGGCCGATGAGGGTTTTGATGAGGGTGCTCTTGCCGCAGCCGGACTCGCCGACGATGCCCAGGGTCTTGCCCCTGGGCACCGTGAAGGAGACGTTGTCCACGGCTTTGACGTATTCCGTCTGGCCCAGGCCGAGGAGGCTCAGCGGCGATGAGCTCGGATGGCGGTAATAGGTCTTGAGGCCGTCGACGGCGAGGATGGCGGCCGGCTGCTCGCCGGCCGCGGACGATGGTCGGCTGTCGTCGGCCGCCGGCCGTCTGTCCTCGGCGGGCGGCGCCCAGGCCCGGGCGTCGATCTCCTCGGAGAACAGGCAGCGGGTGTGGTGGCTGGCCTTGAAGGGGCGCAGGGCCGGCCGTTCGGCGCGGCAGGCGTCGCGGGCGTAGTCGCAGCGCGGCTCGAAGACGCAGCCGGGCGGCAGGCGGTCCGGCGCGGGCACCCGGCCGCGGATGGGGTAAAGGCGGCTGCTGGCTTTGCTGCGCCCCAGCTTGGGCAGGCACCGGATCAGGCCCTGGGTGTACGGATGACGCGGATCGGCGAAGATCTCGTCCACCGCGGCCAGTTCCACCAGTTCGCCGGCGTACATCACGCCCACCCGGTTGCTGACGCGCGCGATCACGCCCAGGTTGTGGCTGATAAACAGGATGGCGGTGTCGAAGTCGCGGCGCAGGTCGGCGACCAGGTCGAGCACGGCCGCCTCGACGGTGACGTCCAGGGCCGTGGTCGGCTCATCCATCACCAGCAGGGCCGGGTTGTTGAGCATGGCCATGGCGATGACCACGCGCTGCTGCTGGCCGCCCGAGATCTGGTGCGGGTAGCGCTCCAGGACCTTGCCCGGGTCCGGCATGTAGACGCGCCGCAGCATCTCGACGCAGCGCGCGCGCGCCTCGTCTGGCGCCAGCCCGCGGTGGACCGTGAGCACCTCGGCCATCTGCTCGCCGATGGTCAGCACCGGGTTGAGCGACGTCATCGGGTCCTGGAAGACCATCGAGATCTGGTCGCCGCGCAGCCGGCGCAATTCCTCCGGGCTGCGGCCGACGAGGGACTGGCCCTGGAACTGGATATCGCCTTTGACGATGCGGCCGTTGCGGCCCAGGTAGTTCACCAGGCCGTAGGCCACCGTGCTCTTGCCGCAGCCGGATTCGCCCACCAGGCCGAGCGTCTCGCCGCGGTAGATCTCGAACGAGATGTCGCGGACGGCGTGCACCAGGCCGGTGCGCGTCTCGTAGGCCAGGCCCAGGTTCTCGACTTTGACGACGGGTTGCCCCATCTTGCCGGGAGGACGACTGTGCATGGAGGCTCCTCGACCTCACCTGACCCCACCCGGTCGCTTCCCCGGTCCCTCCCGGCCGCTGGCGCGGCGCGCCAGCTTCAGGCAAGGGAAGGGGAGGGTGGCCGAAGGCCGGGCGGGGAGGGGTGAGGTCATGCCGCGCCCAAACAATCCAGGATGAACGCGTACTCGAACGCGATCTCTTTCAGGTAATCGAAGCGCCCGGAGGCGCCGGCGTGCCCCGCGCCCAGGTTGGTCTTGAGCAGCAGCCGGTTGGAGTCGGTCTTGAGCGCGCGCAGCTTCGCCACAAACTTGGCCGGCTCCCAGTAGGCCACACGCGGGTCGTTGAAGCCGGCCGTCGCCAGCAGGGCCGGGTAGGCGCGGGCCTGGATATTGTCGTAGGGCGAATACGAACGCATGTACTCGAACGCGGCCGGGTCGGCCGGATTGCCCCACTCCTCCCACTCGATCACGGTCAGCGGGATAGTCGGGTCGCTCATGGTGTTGAGCACGTCCACGAACGGCACCTTGGCGACCACGCACCGGAACAGGTCCGGGCGCATGGTGGTCACGGCCCCCATCAGCAGGCCGCCGGCGCTGACGCCGAGCGCGGCCAGCCGGTCCGGAGCGGTGTATGCCTGGGCGATCAGGTGCTCGGCGCAGGCGATGAAGTCCGTGAACGTGTTGCGCTTCTTGAAAAGTTTGCCGTCTTCATACCAGGCGCGCCCCAGGTCGGAGCCGCCGCGGATGTGGGCGATGGCGTAAATCACGCCGCGGTCCAGCAGGCTCAGCCGGTTGGTGTTGAACGTCGGGTCGACGGTGGCGCCGTAAGCGCCGTAGCCGTAGAGCAGCAGCGGCGCGCGGCCGTCGCGCGGCGTCCCACGCCGGTAGACGAGCGAGATCGGCACCCGGGCGCCGTCCGCGGCCGTGGCCATCAGCCGCTCGGACTGGTACAGCGCCGGGTCGTAGCCGCTGGGGATGGGCATGACTTTGCGCACCGTCCACGCCCCGTCGTCCAGGCCGTAGTCAATCACCGAGTCTGGCGTGACCAGCGACGAGTAGGTGAAGCGCAGGACGCGCGCGTCGTACTCCGGGTTCTGCTCCGGCCCCATCCAGGCGTTGGTCCAGAACGTGTAGACCGGTTCGGGGAAGGGCACGCGCCGCGCGCCGCCGCCCGTCGGGTCGCTCAGGCGGATATGCCGCAGGCCGGCCTCGCGCTCGTACACCACCAGGTGATCGCGAAAGACGTCGAAGCCGTCCAACAGGACGTCCGGCCGGTGCGGGACCAGTTCCTGCCATTGGGCCGGCGCGCCGGCGCCCGTCGCCATCAGCTTGAAGTTCTGGGCGCCGTCGTTGGTCAGCATCAGGAAACGCTCGGCCCCGTCGGCCGCGCGGTGATGATCCAGCCGGTACTCGACGCCGGACCGGCGGGGCGCGAAGACGGTGAAGGCCGCGTGCGGCTGATCGGCCGGCAGGCTGCGCCACTCGCTGGTGGTGTTGTTGTGGCTGTAGATGAACAGGTAGCGGCCGCTGCGGCTCCGGCTGAGCGAGACGAAGTAAGACTCGTCCGTCTCCTCGTACACCAGCGCGGCCCGGGCCGGGTCCGCGCCGAGCGTGTGGCGCCAGACGCGGTACGGGCGGGTGGCCGCGTCCAGGGTGACGAAGAACAGCGTGCGGCTGTCGCCGGCCCAGGCCAGGGTGTAGTACGTGTCGGTGAAGGTCTCCGGCAGCACCTGGCCGGTGCGCAGGTCCTTGAAGAAGAGCGTGAAGTGCTCGGCGCCGGAGAAGTCCACGGCGTAGGCCAGGGTGGCGTGGTCCGGGCTGACCTCGAAGTTGCCGATCCGGCAGAAATCGCGGCCCTCGGCCAGCGCGTTCACGTCCAACAGGATTTCCTCGGGCGCCGCGAGTGAGCCGCGTTTGCGGCAGTAGAGCGCGTATTGCCGCCCGGTCTCATAGCGCTGGTAGTAAAACCACTCGCCGTGCCGCACCGGCACGCTGGCGTCGTCCTCGGCCAGGCGGCCGCGCATCTCGGCGTAGAGCGTCTCCTGCAGCCCGCCCGTAGGCGCCATCTGGGCTTCGGTGTAGGCGTTCTCGGCCTCCAGGTAGCGCAACACCTCCGGATCGTTGCGGTCGCGCAGCCAGAAGTAGTCGTCCACACGCGTCTGGCCGTGCTGGGTGATGGGGTGGGGGCGTTTGGGCGCGAGGGGAGGGGTCAGGGTCATGGCAGAAGGGAGTGAGCCGCGCGTCCGTATTTCAGCGATAGCGCTGCGTCTCCTCGGACAGGCCGTCGGCCAGCAGGTTGAGGCCGATGACGAGCGAGGCGGTGGCCAGCGACGCCCAGAGCGCGTCCCAGGGATGGCCGGCGGCGATAAAGCGGCGGCCCAGGTTGACGATGGAGCCCCAGTCCGGCGAGGGCGGCGGCAGGCCCAGGCCCAGGAAGCCGAGCGTGCCGATGGCGAAGACGGCGTAGCCCACACGCAGCATGGCGTCGATGATGATCGGGCCGCTGGCGTTAGGCAGGATCTCGACCGCCATGATGTACCAGGGGCTCTCGCCGCGCGTCTGGGCGGCCGCGACGTAGTCGCGCGTCTTGATGTCCAGGGTCAGGCTGCGCACCAGTCGGGCGATGCCGGGCGCGCCGGCGATGGTGATGGCCAGCACGACGTTGGTGGCCGACGCCCCCAGCGCGGCGATGATGATCAGATACAGGATGATTTGCGGGAAGGCGATGACCGAATCGAGCAGGCGCGAGATGAGCTCGTCCGCCCAGCCGCCGAAGTAGCCGGCCATCAGGCCGAGGGCGCCGCCGATCAGCACGGCCACGCCCACGCTCAGCGGCGCCAGGGTCAGGATGATGCGGGCGCCGTAGGCCAGGCGCGCCCACAGGTCCCGGCCGTTGCGGTCCGTGCCCAGCCAGTGCTCGGGCGACGGCGCGCCCAGGATCGGGCCGACGCCCTGGTCGAAGGGATAGCGGGCCAGCCAGGGCGTGGGCGTATAGTCCGGCGAGCCGGTCCAGCAGGCCGGCTGGATGAGGCAGTCGTCGGCGAAGGTGGCGACGACGACCCAGAACAGCACCAGGGCGGCGCCGACGGTGGCGACGCGCGAGCGCAGCAGCAGGTCCAGGCCGGCGCGCAGCCGTTGCGCTAACGACGGCCGGGCGGGGCGGGCGGGCAGGGCGGCGGGGGAGGCGGTGGTCATGGCGGCGCTCTCACGCGAACCGGATGCGCGGGTTGAGGAAGGTGTAGGCGACATCGGCCAGCAACTGAGTGCCGACGGCGACCACGATCAGGGCCATGGTGGCGGCCTCGATGACGAAGACGTCCTTGAACAGCGCCGCGTCCAGGATGTAGCTGCCCAGGCCCGGGAAGCCGAAGACCGACTCGACGATGACGATGCCGCCCACCAGCCAGTTGACGTGCAGCATGATGACCGTGATCGGCGCCATGAGCGCGTTGCGCAGGGCATGGCGCAGCACGATGCGCCAGCGCGGCAGGCCCTTGAGGACCGCCGTGCGGATGTAGTTGGTGCGCATCACCTCCACCATGCTGGCGCGCGTGATGCGCAGCACGTAGCCCAGTTCGGCCAGGGTCAGGGTGAGCACCGGCAAGATGAGCATCTGCGGCTGCTCAAAGAGGGCGTTCTCATTGGCGACCACGACCGCGCCGGGGAGCAGGCCGAGCCATTGTGAGAAGATCAGCACGAGCAGGGTGCCGCTGACGAACTCGGGCGTGGCCGTGGTCACCAGCCCGCCGAGCGACAACGCCCGGTCCAGCCAGCGGCCCTCGTTCAGGCCGGCGATCACGCCCAGCAACAGGGCCAGCGGCATGACCACGGCGAAGGCCAGGCCGGCCAGCAGGGCGGTGTTGCGCAGGCGCGGCAGGAAGGTCTCGGTCACCGGGCGGCGGGTGAGGAAGGAGACGCCGGGGTCGCCGCGCAGCAGGCCGAGCTGGAGCGGGATATATTGCTCCGGCGCGCCGAGGGCGCTGGTCCAGGAGGCCAGCTCGGGCGTCCATTCCACCGCCTGCTGGCCCTTGACCCACATCGCGGCGCGGCCGCTCGGGTTGACGCCCCAGAAGATCAGGCGGCCCGGGTCGTCCGGGTCCGGCCTCCAGACCTCATCGCCCAGCAGGGTTTCCGTCACCGTGCCGTCCGGCTGGCGCCGGCGCTCCACGATCTGCGCGCCGTCCGGCGAGTAGTGCTGGGTCAGGCCCCCATCCGGCTCCTGGCGCCACCAGCTGTAGCGCTGCCGGTCGGCCTCGACCACGCGGACCACCGGCCGGCCGATGCGCTGGGCGGCCTGCCAGTCGCTGCCGAGGACCCAGCGGAGGTAACGGGTGGCGGGCGGCTGGTCCAGGCCGTTCTGTTTATTGAACGACGCCTCCTGCTCGGGCGTGATGTTGTTCCCCAGAGTGTTGATGGCGATGTTGCCGGGCGCGATCTCGCTCAGGGCAAAGACCACGACCGAGACGAAGGCCATGGTGAGAAGCAGGCTCACCACGCGCTGGATCAGAAACTTGGTCATCGCGCACCCTCCGGGACGAAACAGGGGCAGGTCCTATGAGCCGCGGCGGGCCGCCGGGAGGACCTGCCCCTGCAGGCGAGCTCAGGCGCTCAACGGGCCGGTCCCTATTTCCGCAGCTTCTCCAGGTCGGGGTCGTACCAGACCTCGCGCCACAGGTTGTAGGAGGTGGGATGGGCGGTGATGCCCTGGAAGGCCGGGTTGAACGGCTCCCACATGTTCAGCCAGTAGGCGACGCCGATCGGGCCGCGCTCGAGCTGAATGCGCTGGATGTCCTTCATGATGGCGCGGCGCGCTTCCAGGTCGTAGGTGCCCTGGGCCTTCACCACCAGCTCGGAGAACTCCTTGTCGATCCAGCGGCTTTCATTCCAGCCGGCCAGGGGTTTGCCCTCGGCGTCGGACCCGTAGCCGAGCGGCAGCACCATGGTGCCCAGCGGGCGGTGCGTCCACGGCGTGACGCCCACCGTCGTCTGGTCCCAGATTTCCCAGTAGTTGGCGTTGGGCATCGTGTTCAGGGTGATGTTGATGCCGGCCGGCTTGGCCGTCTCCTTCAGGCTCTCCATGTAGGCGACGCAGTCGGTCCAGCCGCTGCCCACGTCCACGGTGACGTCCAGGCTGCTCAGGCCGGCTTTCGCCAACAGGGCCTTGGCGCCCTCCGGGTCGTAGGCGGGCACGTCCATCGGCGCGAACTCGGGGTGCACGGGCGAGACGTGGCAGTCGTGGCCCAGCGCGCCCTCGCCGAAGTAGGCGCTGGCCAGGATCTTCTCGCGGTCCTGGCACTTCTTCAGCGCCAGGCGCACGTCGTTGTTGTCCCACGGCGCGATGTCCACGCGCACGCGCAGCACGCGCACCTGGGCGGTGGCGACGGACTCGATCTTGATGGCGGGGTCGTTGCGCAGCGCCAGGAAATTGTCGGCCGTGAGCTGGTAGATGTTGTCCACCTGGCCGGACTTGAGGGCGTTGACCGCCGCCGACTGCTCGTTGCCCAGGTCGATGAACTCGATGGCGTCCAGGTAGGGCAGGGGCTTGCCGTCGGCGCCGTTCTGCCAGTAGCCTTCGCGGCGCACCACCTTGGCGCGCTCCTTGGGCCGGTACTCGGCCAGGGTGTACGGGCCGGTGCTGAAGTTCTTGCCCGAGGAGATGTCGCCGTCGAAGCTCGGGTGGATGACCATAGCCGGGTAGTGGAACAGGCTCTCCGGCACGTCCAGCTTGGGCGCGGACAGGTTGAGCCGGACCGTGTACTTGTCCACCACCTCGACGTCGTTGCTGGTCAGGAAGCCTTTCCACAGGCCGACGACGGCGCTCTGGTCGTAATCCAGCCACTGGCCGAAGTTCCATTTGACGTGGTCGGCCACGAACTCCTCGCCGTTCTGGCCGTCCTTGAACCAGAAGATGCCTTTGCGCAGGTTGAGCGTCCAGGTCTTCAGGTCGTCGCTCGGCTGCCAGCTCTCCAGCAGCAGCGGGTGGGTGATGTTCTTGTTGTCGGTCTCCGTCAGGTACTCAAAGACGTGGCGGAAGGTGTTGGGGGCCTCCACCCACGAGAAGAGCACCGGGTGATTCACCGACTGGAGCTGCATGGCCACGCGCAGGGTGCCGCCGCGCTTGATGGCGCTGGCGGCCGGGGCCTGGGTGGCGGCCGGGGCCTGGGTGGCGGCCGGGGCGCAGGCCGCCAGCGCCTTGGCCGCCGGCAGGCTGACGCCCAGCAGCGTGGCCAGACGCAGGAACTCGCGCCGGCTGATGCGGCCGCGCTGCAGGTCCCGCTGGGCCTCCGGGACGGCCGGGTGGATGCGTGGTTTGCGGTCGGTCATGGGGCGGTCTCCTTCTTCTCCAGGTCTCCAGGATGATGGGATGGGACGACGAGCCGGGCCGAAGTTGTGCGGTGGGGCACCTCCTGCAAGCGCGTTTGCTCCCCGCAGTCCCGGGGCGGACGACGACCAGCGACCGGAGTCGCTCCTCGTCGTTCAGCCTGGGTGTTTACGCCGGGCGGCGCGCACTGTCTGGGTGGCCTCATGGGCCGGAATAGACGATAGCCGGCGGTGGGGCGCGCGGCCGCATACGTCGCGGCCGCCAGCTATTATGAAATTGGGCCTGAAATGGTGACCGACGGTGTCAAATTTAGCCGCAGATGGGGACACTGTCAAGCAGACGGGGATTACAAATTCCGGCTGCGCCTTTTGTGCGGGCGCGCTGGCTGGGTGCATTCGCGCTTTGGGGCCGGCCCCTTGAAAAGGACCTCCGGCTTTCGCTATACTTCTCACACCCTGATGTCGGAGACGAACCGATGAGCGATCGCTATACGCCCCTCGCTGAGACGGAGACCTGCCCGGGGCGCCCCTTCACGGCGCCGGAGCACAGCCGGGCCGATGTGGGACACCTGCGCCACATTGCCGCCCGGCTGCGGGAGACGCTGCGCCGCGCGGGCGCCGAGGCGGCCGGCCTGCGCCATCACGTGCTCCGCGCGACCGAGCCGGACGGCCGCGCGCTGCGCCTGGTGATCAGCAACGGCGCCGAGCTGCTCCGGCCGGCGCCCATGCCGGTCGTCGGCTTCTTCGGCCAGCGCCGCTCCGACGCCGAATACGGCCCGATCGGGCGGGTGGACGAGGCGCTGCTGGAGGAGTTTCTCCAGCATCCGCATATCATCGCCTATTGCTCGCTGGAATTGCCCAGCACCGATTGGGGCAACCTGGTAGTGATGAGCAACCCGGACGCCCCGCAGCATTGGAGCGCCAGCGAGCGGCACCGCTACGCGGCCCGGGAGCTGGCGCCGCGCTATTACGCCGCCGTCCGCATCCACAACGCCGAGCTGCCCGCGGGGTTGATGGGCGGGGGCGACCTCCTCCTCAGCCGCACCAAGTACTACGATTATCAGACCTCGGACCACTGGCGCGGCTGGCGCGAGCTGACGCCGCCGCAGCGCTTTGCGTTCGCGTAGGCGGCCGGCCCCGCCCCGGCTCTCTCTCCCCGCGCCGCGGAGAGAAAGGGCAGCGGATCGGAGCGGTGAAGCCTACGCCCCCAGCGGCAGCCAGGCCGTCAGACGCGCGCCGCGACCGGGCGCGCTGTCCACGCCGAAGGTGCCGCCCAACCGTTCGGCGCGCTCGCGCATCGAGCGCAGGCCGAGGTGGCCCGGGAACTCGCCGGTCGGATCGAAACCCACGCCGTCGTCCAAGATCGTCAGGCGCACGCCGGCCCCATCGTCAGCCAGGCGCACTTCCACCCGGCTGGCCCGCGCGTGCTTGCCGATGTTGTGCATGGCCTCCTGCGCGATCCGGTAGAGCGCTTCCTTGGCGTCCAGCGACAGGTCCGGCTCGGGGCACAGCGTCGTCTGCACTTCCAGGCGGTGGCGGACGCGCAGCGCGTCGGTCTGCTTGGCGAGGGCGGCGGTCAGGCCTTCGGTCTTGAGCGATTCCGGGCGCAGCTCGAAGATCAGGGCGCGCATCTCGGCCAGGCCGGCCTCGGCCAGGGAGAGCACATAGTCGAGCGGGTCGCGCAGGGTGTGGGCGCTGTCGGCGCCGCGGTCCAGCAGGGTGCGGGCGGTGCGGGCGCCCAGGGCGATGCCGTACAGGGCCTGGGAGACGGAGTCGTGCAGTTCGCGGGCCAGCTTCTGGCGCTCTTCCAGGGCGGCGAGTTGGCCGGCCTGCTCGTACAGGCGCGCGTTCTCGATCGCCACTGCCAGCTGGTTGGCCAGCGATTGCAGCACCGCCAGGTCGCTCTCGTCGAAGGCGGCCAGCCGGTCGCTTTGCACATCCAACACGCCCACCACCTGGCCCTTGGTCATGATCGGCAGCGCCAGCTCGGACCGGGTCTGGCTGCCCTCCAGTTCGAAGTAACGCGGGTCCTGGGAGACGTCCGGCACCATCAGCGGCTCGCCATGCGCGGCCACCCAGCCCGAGATCCCCTCCTGGCCCACCCGCAGGCCGTCGGGCTTGAAGCGGGCCCCGCCCTGTTCCCACAGGGTGCCGGCCCCGGCCGAGTAATAGACCCGGTCGTCCGCGACGATCCCAATGCCGACGTGGTAATAGCCGAACGCCCGGCTGATGAGCTGCGCGGTCTGCGCCAGCAGCTGGCTCTGGTCCAGGATCGAGGTGATCTGATGCCCCATCTGGGCCAGCGCCCGGAACTGTTCCACCCGGCGCTGTTCGGCCGCGAACAACCGCGCGTTTTCGATGGCGACCGCCGCCTGGTTGGCCAGCGCCTGCAGGACGGCGATGTCGCTCTCATCGAAGGCGTTCTGGCGCTCGCTTTCGACGTTGAGCACGCCGATCACCTGGCCCTTCACCTTGAGCGGCATCACCAGCTCGGAGCCGGTCTGGCCCGGCACGAGCCGGTGATAGCGCGGATCGCTGGTGACGTCGGGCACGATGACGGGCTCGCCGCTGCCGGCCGCCCAGCCGGTCACGCCGTCCACGCCGACCTGGTAGCGGTAACCGCTGCACATGCGGCACTCGGTCTGGTCGCGCCACACCCCGGCGGAGGCCTTGTAGAGCACGGCGTCCTGTTCGATCAGGCCGATGTGGACGTGGTAGTAGCCGAAGGTCGCCTGGATCAGGCGCACGGTCTGGCCGAGCAGCTCGTCCAGGTCCAGGATCGACGTCAGGCGGCGGCCGGTCTCGTTGATGACCCGGAACTGCTCGGCCCGGCGCTGCTCGGCCGCGAACAGGCGGGCGTTGTCGATGGCGGCCGCCGCCTGCGCCGCGAAGGCCACCGCCAGCTCCTCGTGCCGGGCCGTGAAGTGGCCATATTCGCTGTGGAACAGCCCCAGCAGGCCGATGGCGCGTTCCTTGACGACGAGCGGGACGCCCAGGAAGCCGTGACTGTAAGGGACGACCGAACGCAGGCGCATTCCGTGCGCCGGTTCAGAGGCGCCGGCCTGGACATTCGCCACGCGGAGCGGCTTGCGTGTGCTGATCACCTGGTACCCAAAGCCGCCGCGCAACGGGAAACGCATGTGCCAGGCGGCGTCCTCCAGCGCCGGCCCCCGGTAGGCCAGGAAACGGAACGAGTCGTCCTCCAGCGCCAGGATCGCGGCGCCGGTGTAATCAACCACGCCCTGCAGCTGGTCGAGGATCAGATCCAGCAGCGGCTCCAGCGCCAGGGTCGAGGTGACGTCGCGCGAGATGCGCAGCAGCGTCGCCAGCTCGCGCGTGCGCGCCGCCACCCGCTGTTCCAGGTTGGCGTAAGAGGCCTGCAGGTCGGCCGACATCCGGTTGAACTGGTCGGCCAGGTCCTCCAGTTCGTCGCCGGTGCGGACCGTCACCGTCTGGCCGAGGTCCCCGCTCGCCACCTGGCGCGAGGCGTCCACCAGTTGCGCGATCGGCCCCGTGATGCGCTGCACGGCCAGCGTCACCACCAGCGCCGGGATGAACACCCCCAGCGCCAGCAGGGCCACCAGGAATTGCCCATAGCTCTGGCCGGACGCCGTCAGGTCGTCCCAGTTCTCCTCCACCACCAGGCCCCAATCCGTCCCGGGCACCGGCCCGAAGCTGGCCAGGATGTCGCGGCCGTCCGGCGCGCGCGTGCGGACGGCGCCGACCTGCCCGCTGGCGACCTGCGGCGCGACGGCGTGGTCCGAGAAATCGGCCCCGATCTGGCGCGGGTCGGAGGCGTAGATGAGGCGGCCGCCCCCGTCCACCACGTAGGCTCCGCCGCCGCGTTCCAGGCGCAGCTTGAGGATCGTGCCATAGAACGGGCTGCTGTGCTCGGCGCCGAGGCGGAACATGCCCACCAGCGCCCCGAAGAACTCGCCGCGGTTGTTGGTGATCGGCACGCCGATGGCCAGCACTTCGGCGCCGTCCGGCCCGTCCGGCACGATATCGGAGAAGGCCGGCGCCTCGGCGCCCTGGATGAGGGGGCGGAAATAGGGGCGGTTGGACCAATCCGCTCCGAGCAGGTCCGGGCGTTCGGGCAGCGCGCCGGCGACGCGGCCCAGGTTGTCCAGGATATAGACGCCGGCGTCGAAGAACACCAGCCGGTTGCGGGCCGCGGCCAGCGCCGCCTGTTGCCGGGCGCGGTTGCCCTGGGCTATCTCCGGGGCGCGGGCGACGCCGGCCAGAATATCCGGGTATTCGCTCAGGCTGGTGGCCAGCTCGCCGGCCTTCAGGCGCGCCAGCTCCTGGTCGCGCTCAATCAGCAGGTCCTGCGTCACCTGTTGATAAGCATAGTAGGTGATCACGGCCACGGTGGTCAGGATCAGGGCGGCCGGGATGAAGGACCAGGCGATGATCTTGTTGCGCAGGGCGCCGCGGCGCGCGGACGAAGGCATGCCGTTCATCCCGACGTCTGGATCGCCGTGATGGCTTCACACGCCGCCTTCAGGCGCGCTTCGACCGGCGCCTGGCCCAGGGTCAGGATCTCTTCCCAGGCGGCGTCGGTGATGGCGCGCACCCCGGTCATATTGGCGAAGGTCTCCACGGTCACCGAGTAGCCGTTGAGATGGCCGTCGGCGAAGGCGGCGATGTTCAGGTCTGTCTGCGCCGGGAACTCGGCCTGGACGAAGCCCGCCCACTCGTCGACCAGCGAGGCGCGCGCCGGCTGCAGGAAGTTCGTGCGCGCCATCGCCCGGCCGTACTCTTTGCTGGTCAGGAATTTGAGCAGTTCCCAGGCGGCCTCCGGGTGTTGGGTGCCGGCGTAGATGGCGTAGCCGTCGGTGGTCGCCAGGGTCGCGCGGCGGGCCGGTCCGGCGGGGAAGGGGGCCACGCCCACCTGGAACCTGGCCTGGGTCAGGATATCGCGCAGGGCCCATGAGCCGTCTTCGACCATGGCCACCCGTCCGCTGGCGAAGGCCTGGCGCGGCTCGACTTTCTGGAGGGCGAGCGTGGTCGCCATGACCCGGTCGTCCCAGTAGCGGGCGCGCAGCCATTCGACCGCCCGAACCGCCTCCGGCTCGGACAGCCGGCAGCGGGCCGGGTCGGCCGGGTCCACAAAGTGGCCGCCCCAGGCGTTGACGTGGATCTGAATGCGGTCGTAGATCGGGGTGAGCGTGCTGCCCCACAGGTCGGTCTGGCCGTCGCCATCCTGGTCGCGCGTCAGGCGGCGCAGGGCGGCCAGGTAATCGTCGTGGGTCCAGGCTGCGGTCGGGTAGTCAACGCCATACTGGTCGAACAGGTCCCGGTTGTAATACAACGCCAGCGCGCCGTGATACTTGGGCAGGCCGAACTGCCGGCCGTCGGGCAGGAAGAAGGACCGGTACTGGGCGGCGTCCCATTCGGCGATGGTCGCCTGGTCCAGATCGGCTTTCACATAGGGGGCCAGGTCCAGGGTGTAGCCTTTCTGGCCCCAGGCCGGGAAGTAATCGCAGCAACCCTGGAACACGTCCGGCGCGGTGCCGGCCTCGAAGGCGGCCGGCATCACCTCGCGCAGCCCCTCCGGGTCCGGCGTGTAAAAGACGCGGATGTTGGGGTGCGCGGCGTGGAACTCATCCAGCATCGCCTGCGCCATAGGCGGGAACCATTCGGTGCGCCAATCCTGGTAGACCAGCCGCGCCGGCCCCAGGCTGGTGGGGGTGGGGCTGGACTGGACCGGGGCGCAGGCGGCCAGCGCGCCGCCGGCGGCCGCGGCGCCGGCCAGCTTGAGGAAGTCGCGGCGCGCGAGCTTCCGGCGGGAGGCGTCGTGGTCCGCTTGGGGTCTGGATTGTCGAGGCATGGCGATAGTCTCCACCGGTGTTGGTCATCTAACAGTCAGGTCTTACAGGCCGCCGTTCACGGGCAGCCGCACGCTCAGGCGCGTGCCCTGGCCGGGGGCGCTCTCCACCCGGAAGACGCCGCGCAGGCGTTCGGCGCGCTCGCGCATCGAGCGCAGGCCGAGGTGGCCCGGGAACTCGCCGGTCGGATCGAAACCCACGCCGTCGTCGGTGATGGTCAGGGTCACGGCGTGATCGGTCGCTTCCAGGCGCACTTCCACCCGGCTGGCCCGCGCGTGCTTGCCGATGTTGTGCATGGCCTCCTGCGCGATTCGGTAGAGCGCTTCCTTGGCGTCCAGCGACAGGTCCGGCTCGGGGCACAGCGTCGTCTGCACTTCCAGGCGGTGGCGGA
>Ga0101944_10002787_pt1 | contig 26814 bp, 23 predicted proteins | sample DewCreD2012metaG_FD_75245 | JGI IMG/M metagenome (GOLD analysis project Ga0101944, IMG submission 75245) | Hot spring sediment bacterial and archeal communities from British Columbia, Canada, to study Microbial Dark Matter (Phase II) - Dewar... ... | reverse complement strand
ATAATTCTCAGCCCAGTATTTATAGTGATTGCAACGCTCATAAAGCTTGATTCTACTGGACCAGTTTTTTTTATACAAGAGCGCGTAGGAAAAAATAAAGGACTGTTTAATTCAATTAAATTCAGAACTATGGTGCACAAGGCTGCTAAACGCGGCCTTGGTTTAAATATAAAGCAGGACGACGAACGCATTACCAGGGTTGGCAAGTTTTTAAGACAATGGAGTTTAGACGAATTGCCACAGCTCATCAATGTTGTAAAAGGCGACATGAGTATCGTTGGACCGCGGCCTACACTTCCCTATCAGGTTGAACGCTATAATGATTTTCAGCGTAAAAGATTGTTAGTAAAACCGGGCATCACCGGTTGGGCACAGGTAAATGGAAGAAATGCCATAAGCTGGGAAGAGCGAATAAAACTTGATGTTTGGTATGTTGAAAACTGGTCATGGTGGCTTGATTTTAAAATAATGCTGAAAACCTTTGCGGTAGTTATAAAAAGAGAAGGATTATACGGCAGAGACGGCATTAACGATGATTTTCTATCTAATAAAGCAAATACTAAGCCACCCCTTGAGGCACCATAATAGCATATGAATTCCTGCAATATCCTTTTCACCAGTGTAGGGCGGCGGGTTTCACTCATTAGGCATTTTTATCGAGCACTCAAGGATCTGAAACTTAACGGCAGAATTTATGGTGCGGATGCCTCGGACAAGTCCCCCGCATTTCACATTACAGAAAAATCATTTATGGTGCCGCGGATTAATCACCCAGATTATATACCGAGTCTTCTCAAGATTTGCAAGCAGGAGCACATTAAAGTTCTTATTCCGCTGATAGACACCGAATTATATGTGCTTGCAAAAAACCGACAACAGTTTTCTGAGATCGGCACGGAGGCAATAATCTCCAACCAGGAGGTTATTCATGTCGGAATGTATAAAACCGCAACACACCAATTTTTTAAAAAAAATGGTGTGAAAGCCCCCGAATTATTTTCTCGGGAGGACCACGAGAAAATCAAAGAAAATTTGCCGCTTATTATTAAGCCCAATGATGGAAGCGCGTCACACATGGTTTTCAGGGTTGACACTGAGCAACAGTTTGACTTTTTCGCACAGTACGTTCCTAATGCAATCATTCAACAATATATTGAGGGAGAGGAATATACGCTGGATGTGTTTGTGGACCTGAGCGGAAAGGTGCGCTGTGTTGTGCCGCGCCTTCGCATTGAAGTGCGCGCGGGAGAGGTGAGCAAAGGGGTTATTGTAAAAAGGGACGATCTTATTCAAGCAGGGAAAACGGTATGCGAATGTTTGGCCGGGGCGAGGGGCTGCATAACTCTGCAATGCATTTGTGACCGCAACGGAACGATATATATGATTGAAATTAATCCCCGCTTTGGCGGCGGTGTCCCGCTCAGCATTGAAGCAGGGGCAGATTTCCCCAAGTGGCTTTTGCAACTGGTCATGGGCGAGGAAATCGGCGATGTTGCTGATTCCTATAAAGATGGCCTGATGATGTTGAGATACGATGAAGCCATATTTATTGCGCCGCAGGGTTCTTAATGAGTGCGTTACTGACCAATTTAAAACTCATCGCGTTTGACTTGGACGATACTTTATATCCAGAGATAGCTTTTGTAAAAAGCGGTTTCAGGGCAGTGGCCCAAGCTGTTGAAAAAAGGTATTCTCTTTCAAACAGTTTTTATGATGTGTTGTGGACCGTGTTTATGGAGGGAGAACGAAACAAGACGTTTGATAAGGCTTTGCAACGAGCCTCTCTTGCTTTTAATTCACAAATGATAGAAGATATGGTTAGAATTTATCGCACGCATATGCCCGATATAACTCTTTACCCGGATGCGCAGGAAGTCCTTGAGTATCTGCGGGGCAGAAAAAAATTAGGGCTTTTAACCGATGGCTATCTTGCAACTCAGAAAAATAAGGTAGCGGCATTACATATAGGTCACTATTTCGATCTTATCGTGTTTACGGATGAAGCAGGAAGGCAGGCATGGAAGCCAAGTGTCTGGGGTTACCAAAAAATGATGAAACATTTTAATTTGCCCGGCGCGGAGTGTGCTTATGTAGGCGATAACAGTTTAAAGGACTTTGCCGGTGCGCAATCTCTTGCATGGGTAACATTTAAAATCGAGCGCAACGAGGGATTTTACTGTCGCGGCGCTGCAGGCGATGAGCCGACTACTGATTACACGGTGCATAGCCTTACAGAACTAAAAAAAATGTTTGCTTAGGAGGATAGCCTCAGATGGGTGAAAAATATATTCCATTTTTTGTTCCGTCAATAGGGAAGGAAGAAATAAGGGAGGTTACGAAAGTCATGAAATCCGGATGGATAACGTCCGGAAAGGTGACAGAGGAATTTGAAAAGAAATTCAGTCACTATATCGGGTGCAAATACACTGCTGCGGTTAATTCAGGAACCGCGGCACTTCATCTTTCGCTTGACGCCATTGGACTTAAACCAGGCGATGAAGTTATAACCACCCCCATGACCTTTGCCGCAACCGGGGAGGTGATTCTTTATTTTGGCGCAATTCCAGTCTTTGTTGACTGCAGACCAGATACCTTTAATATCGACGAGAGACTCATTGAAGAAAAAATAACGCCACGAACCAAAGCAATTATACCGGTTCATTTTGCCGGCCAACCGTGCCGTATGGACTGTATAAAAGCAATAGCCCACAAGCATGGACTAAAAGTTATTGCCGATGCAGCACATGCGATTCCGGCAAAATTCAAAGGAAGAACAATTGGCACCTTGGCGGATCTCAGCGCATTCAGCTTTTACGCAAACAAAAATATTACCACCGGCGAAGGCGGCATGATTGCGACCGATAATGAAGAGTATATAAAAAGAATCAGAATGATGCGGCTGCATGGGATAACACAGGACGCGTGGAAGCGGTATCAGCGAGGCGGATCTTGGAAATATAAAATTTACTTTCCGGGGTTCAAATACAACCTCACTGACATCGCATCATCGATGGGCATAGAGCAGCTTAAAAAATGCGATCAGCTTTATAAAAGACGACTTCAAATCGTCAACGAATATCTGGAGGGACTCAAGAATATAGAGGAGATTAAATTGCCCTATCAGGATCCTGATATGCAGCATGCATGGCATCTTTTTGTTATTCAGCTTGAATTGGAAAAGCTCAAGATAGATCGGGCAGAATTCATAAAATTAATGCATAAAAAAGGTATAGGCGTGAGTGTGCATTTTATATCGCTGCATCTGCATCCATATTATAGAAATACGTTTAATTACCTGCCTGAGGATTTTCCTGTAGCGCATGATCTGTCAAAAAGAGTGGCGTCTCTGCCGCTTTACCCTTCTATGGCTGCACAGGATGTTACCCGCGTCATAAAAGCAACAGCAGAAATAATTACTAATGCGCGAAAGAAAAGCTATAACATTAGAAAAAATATTCCGCTTTCGAATCCTGATATTACCGAGTTGGAGAGAAATTACGTCGATCAGGTATTACAGACGCCCTATTTAAGTCTTGGTCCCAAGCAACAAGAATTTGAACAAAGGGTTGCTAATTATCTTGGCGTAAAATATGCTGTTGCTGTCAACAGTGGGACGAGCGCTTTGCACTTGGCGCTGCGCGCCCTCAATTTGGGAGAGGGAGATAAAGTTATCACGACCCCTTTCAGTTTTATCTCTTCAGCTTCATGCCTTCTGTATGAGCGTATTACGCCGGTCTTCATAGACATTGAAGATCAATACTACAACATTGATACTAAAAAAATTGAACGATTTTTACGGCAGACAGACGCCACGGAGCGATCACGGATTAAAGCGATTCTTGCGGTTGATGTATTTGGGCATCCGGCTAATTGGAACGAATTGCGGCGTATTGCTGCGGCATATAATCTTTTTTTGATTGAGGATTCAAGTGAGGCCTTGGGGTCACAATATAAAGTAAACAGCGGCAGCAGGACCTCTTCCCCCTGGGCATACGCCGGGACATTGGGAGACGTTGGCATAATTTCTTTTTATCCCAATAAGCAAATCACCACTGGTGAGGGCGGGCTCGTTATTACCAATGATCGGCATATCGCACGAATGAGCACCAGTATAAAAAATCAAGGCAGAGAACTAAAAAGGAATAATGCAGGACACCCCTTTGTCAGACTGGGGTATAACTATAGACTAAGCGATATAAACTGTGCGTTAGGTATTGCTCAGATGGAACGGCTGCCGCACATACTTGACAAACGAAGAACGGTCGCAGAGCATTATACAGCACTCTTAAAAGATGTAACATCACTCATAATTCCCCGGGTTGCCGCCAATGTAAAACTGAGCTGGTTCGTGTATGTTGCGCGGCTAACTGCGCAGTATACACAAAAAGACCGTGATGCTATTATAAAAAAGATGGCTCAGAAAGGCATTTCTTGTGGTAACTATTTTCCCCCGATTCATCTCCAGCCGCTTTATCAGGAAAAATTTGGCTTTAAGCAGGGAGATTTTCCTGTTACCGAGCATGTTGCAGAAAGGACCATTGCGCTTCCGTTCTATAACAATTTATCATTTAGAGATATAGAGTATGTAGTAGAATCATTTAAAGAAATACTAAAAATAGATATAAGGCTATAAATTAAGCTCACGTCCATTTAACATGAATGTACACTATATACTTAGGACGATTTATACCTTAATACTTATTATTATTGTCTGCGTTACGCCAGCTATATTTGGTTGTCAAAAGTTTATCGAGCAGAGAAAGCAATATTATTACAACAAAGGGATGCAGCTATATAATAACCGACAGTATACTGCCGCTGCACGTGAATTTAAAAAGGCGCTTCAATTTGACGCCAAATATTTTGATGCACTTTATATGCAGGGTATGTGCTATTACTCATCGGGAAATTTATCCGAGGCACTCCCTTCTTTTCAGAAAGCATCTGCAGAACGCCCCGATGATATTGGCTTAAAACTGAAAATCGGGGAATGCTTTATTGGGATAAGAGGCAGAGGAAAAGGAGCTTATTTTGTAAACGTTATAAAACCTCTTGCAATTAAAGATCGTGATGCGCGAATATTGTTATTAAAATATTACTTGGATCAAGATGATTTGGAAAAGGCAGAAGAAACAATCAACCATTTTTTACGTAATAAAGAAAGCGATCCAAACTTTTTTATCTTGCTTGTTCACTTTAAACTCAAGAAGAACAATATATCTGAAGCCAAGGATATTGCGTTTAAACACTTTTCTTGCACACCGGATTGGCTAAAGACCATAGAGGTTGTGACCAGACGCTTAGAAAAGCCGGGAGAATATCAGGAGCTTATTGAGATTTATAAAACGATAATCGCACAAACAGAAAATAAACTTCCCTATCAGCAAACATTGGTGAAATTATATCGCCAGCGTCGCGATGAGGAATACGAGGAAGAACTATTGCTGTCGATGCTGAAAGATAATCCCGAAAAACTTGAAATCAAGCGTCAATACATAGATTTTCTTAAGTACTATAATCGCATTACGCAAGCAGAGGCTTTTATTAATGATGAATTAAAAAAACAGCCGCAAAATATAGAATTGCAGAAAATACTTATAGAAACGTATATGAATACTGGTCAACAGCAAAAGGCGTTTGCGGCTGTTGAGAAAGTGTTATCCGCATTACCTGTTGACGATAATCGTTATGTCGATTTTCAAAATATTCTGGCAGAACTTAATTTCAGAAGCGGAGCGGTTGACAAAGCCAAATTGATCATCAAGGATATTTTAAACAAAAGTCAGCTTAATCGTGACGCCCGGTTTCTTCTCTGCAGAATTTTTCTTCGGGAGGGTGACGCTCTTTCTGCCGTAGGAGAACTGCGCCGACTTGTCAGCGAAAATCCAACGATTGCCGAGTTTAGCTATTATCTGGGGATTGCGCATGAGAGGAGGGGAGAATATATTCTTGCAGAAAAGGCTTTTAGAAACGCACTTGATGTGACACCAGATTACAAAGATGCGTTAGTAAAATGGATAACCATTTACCCTAAAGAAGGGTCGCTGAGCGAAGTGGAAAACAGAATTAAAAAGTATCTTGAACTGCATCCCGATGATAACGAAATACGGCAAATGCAGGACTCAATTCACGCAACAAAATCCAATATGTTAAGTCACTTAATTATATCTGCCGGATCAAAAACTTAACGACCCTCCTATTAAGTTTATAATTTTTTCTGAATTTTTTAGATATTTATTCCTGCCACTCCCTAATTCTAAATTGACATTCTGATGCGCCATCACCCATGCGGGAGATGATTTCCCACCTGCCCCGTTTATCCCGCGTCGCCACTTCTACATCATAATTGCAGATAAAATCACAGGGCAGTTCAGATATTCCCATTTTTTTTGCCATATTAAGAAACGGACACGTAGTAAGATGTTCATAATAGACATCTTCGCTGTTTTCAACTTCATGATCAATAAAAAGGTCAAATCCGAGGACCGGAAAACTTATTAGCTCGCGTTTCATAAGTTCTCCAATGGGCAGCTTGCCGCCGGGAAAATTTTTTCTCAGCCGCTTCATACCCTCATCGTACAGCTTTTTAAAGAGTTCCGTTCCCTTTTCTTCTCCCAGAATTTTTTTTAGATCAAGATAAAGATTAATTCTATCACTTACCAGTTGATCCCTCAGTTTTTCCAGTTGCGACTCTAACGGTATTTCCTTTTCCGGCTTTGGTAAACGCATGGTATCCTCCTTTTCTGGTCCTAAATCACAGTTACTTAATAATTACAATTTTAACTATTTTGGGTCAAAGAATATGTATTGTCAATAAAAATTAATTTCCCTATATTCACATGGCATTGCGCGCCGCGTTTATGCTATATAAATTACTGTGATTCTTGGAATGGCATATTGTAATAGGTAATAAAACTCTCTCTGTCGCCATTATAACAACGTGCGTTGCGTTAATTATTACATGGTGGTCTGGTGAAAATTACCGCGATCTATGGAAGTCCCCGCGCAGGCGGAAATACTGATTTACTGCTCAAGGAATTTGTTCGAGGCGCACTTGAAGCGGGCGGCGAAGTAACCGAAATCGTTTTAAGGGATCATGCCTTTTCACCCTGCATTGAATGCGGAGGATGTAATGAAACAGGGATATGCGTCCTGCGGGATGACATGGAAAAAATTTATCCGTGCATCTGTGTTGCGCAAATAATTTGTCTTGCTGCACCGATATTTTTTTATGGATTTAATGCGGGAACTAAAGCATTGATTGACCGCAGTCAGTGCTTTTGGGCAGGGAAATACATGCTGCAAAAACCGCTTAGTGAGCGACGGGGAAATATAGGGAAGGGATATTTAATAAGTGTTGGTGCGACCAAGGGGCAAAAATTGTTTGATTGTATCCTCCTTACCGCGCGCTATTTTTTTGACGCTATTGACATGGAATTTACAGGCCATCTTTTATACCGGCAGATTGATGCTCAAGGAGCAATAAAAAATCACCCGACTGCGCTCAGAGAGGCATATGAACTTGGTTTGTCAGTGGTGCAATCATGAGGGCAGCAGCGACATATTGTAGCGCGGCACTGCACCGTATCAGAGCTCGTTAAAACAATAGACCTTGTTTCAATTCGAAGGGAGGCACTATGACGACTTATGTAATCATTGGCAATGGCATAGCGGGAAATTCCGCAGCAGAAAACATACGTGCTGTTGACCGGGAGGGAAAAATTATAATATTCTCCAAAGAGAAATATTACTTTTATTATATTCCAGCCCTTCCTGAATATCTCGCCGGCGAGAAGCAGGTGAATAATATCATTATACATAATGAAGCATGGTATCGGCAAAACAATATTGAAATTCATCTGGATACGGAAATTACGCAGATAGATTCTGCGCAAAAAGTTGTGATCACAAAGGCTGGGCAATCGTTTTCATATGATAAACTGCTGTTGGCAACCGGCGGTATTTCGTTTGTTCCCCCTATCAAAGGGCTTCCTGCAGAGGGCGTATTTACCCTGCGCACGATAGATGATGCAAATCTCATTAAAGAGAGGGCGCGCACGGCGCAGAAACTGGTATTGATCGGCGGCGGCCTCCTGGGGCTTGAAGCGGGCAATGGTCTGCGAAAATTGGGCATTGAAGTTTCAGTGGTGGAATTCTTTAGTCGCCTTTTGCCGCGGCAGATGGATGAGGCCGGGGCTGCTATTCTTAAAAAACAGATGGAGAACATGGGATTTAAGTTTTACCTGGGCGCTAAAACTAAGGAAATAATCAGCAGACCTGATGGTCTTACGGTGAGCCTGGAAAGTGGCGAACAGCTTCAGTCGGACATGGTGCTCATTTCTGCGGGAGTAAGACCTGAGGTAACTCTGGCAAAATCTCTGGGTCTTGACATTGACAAAGGCGTGAAAGTGGATGACACCATGAAGACCGGTCTTGATGATATCTATGCAGCCGGAGACTTGATTGAGCACCGCGGACGTTTTTATGGCATCTGGCCAGCTTCAATGGAGCAGGGCAAAGTCGCCGGCCACTCCATGGCCGGCGCGCCGGCACAATATGCCGGAACCGTTCCGGCAAATACACTCAAAGTTGTGGGGATTGATCTGGTTGCTGCAGGTGAAATTGATGCTGAAGGCAAACTGGAATCAATCGTGCGAAAGGACGAAGAAAACAATATCTACCGTAAAATTGTTCTCCAGGATAATATCATTATCGGCGCTATTTTGTTCGGCAATATAAATGGCAGTGAGCAGATTCAGCAGGCCATAAAAAAGCAAAGAAATGTGGCTGCATTTAAGAACGAGCTTGCTCATGAAGAATTTGATTTTAAACGGTTAGAGTAACACCAGTGACAAAACGGGACCGAGGAATCGGAGATATTTACCAGAAGGAAACCAAATATTCTCGTGGCCACATGGGGGGCAGGTTCCTTGACTGGGGAAACATGCCGAAGGCCGTTAAGGAATATCCAGAGGCACTTCAGGTTGTTCCGTTGCCGCCGGCACAGCAACAAAATGGGCCGGGATTTTGGCAGGTTTTATGCCGGAGGCGTTCAGAAAGAGATTTTGAGCAAATACCAATTACGGTGCCGGATGTTTCCCAGCTTTTGTTCTCCACACAGGGTATTACCGGCAGCATCAGTGGGTATCAGTTGCGCGCAGCGCCCTCAGCAGGAGCTTTGTATCCTATAGAAACGTATCTTGCGGTAAACCGGGTAACGGCCTTAAAATCCGGCCTGTATCATTTCAATATCCAAAAAAATGCCGTTGAATTGCTCCAAGAACGGAACGTTGCTGCCGAACTCTGCAACGCAGCGCTCGGGCAGACTATGATTTTAAACAGTGCGGTGGTATTTATCTGGACCGCAATTGTCGCGCGCTCAAAGTGGAAATATGGCGACCGGGCATACCGCTACATTTATATGGATGCCGGTCATATTGGGCAAAATCTTTACCTCGCTGCCGTGGCTCTGGGGCTTGGCTGCTGCACGGTTGGCGCTTTTTTTGATGACGAGGTAAATGATATCCTGCAGATTGATGGGACCGAGGAAACGGCCATATACATGGGCGTGATCGGGAAATGTGTATAAACGGGGTGTTTTATAACGAGCTTTCAACATTACCGGAGGTTATCTATGGCAGATACAAAAAAGAATTTAGAAGCAGCGTTTGCCGGTGAATCAAAAGCAAACCGCACATATCTGGCGTTTGCAAAAAAAGCAGATGAAGAAGGCCACAAGGGTATAGCGCGTCTTTTCAGAGCGGCTGCTGCCGCCGAGACGGTTCATGCGCTTAATCATTTAAACGTGCTTCGAGGAGTCGGGGGAACGCTTGATAATCTGAAAGCCGCATATGCAGGAGAGCATCATGAATTTAGCGAGATGTACCCCGAATTTCTGGAGATTGCCAAAAAAGAAAATGAGTCAGAGGCACAGCAAACGTTTTACTGGGCACATGAAGTAGAAAAAATCCATGGCCAGCTCTATCAAGCAGCCATTTCCTCCCTCAGTGCCGGCAACGATATTGCGGCAAAATGTTTCTATGTTTGTCAGCGCTGCGGATACACTGCTGAAAATGATGCACCGGCTGTCTGCCCGGTGTGCGGGGCGAAAAAAGAGCTGTTTACCAAAATTGAGTAACCGGGGAGAACGCGGGTATGAAAAAATGGCGATGCACCATATGCGGGTATATTCATGAAGGAGAACAGCCTCCTGATACATGTCCGATTTGCGGGGCCAAGAAAGAGAAGTTTGAACTGGTCGCCGAATAACGTCGTTGTGTTTGCTCTATATAATCAGACAGCCCCGTGGCGAATGCGGTGTATAATACTGGTCGAGGAATGATTCTTCGCATCTCCGACAATAGCAATCTCGCCGCCATAGGACAATACCGTATCGCGTTCGGGGACAGACTCTGTGGTATAGTCTGTCCCTTTTGCGTGAATATGGGGTCTAATTTTTAATAGCAGGGCAGCAACAGTAGGTTCTGAAAACAAGGTCAGCACATCCACGCACTCAAGAGCGGCAAGTATTTCAAGCCGTTCGTCTTCGGGAATGATGGGGTACTGGTCGCCCTTTAACTGGCGGAGGGATGCGTCGCTGTTTACTGCTACCACCAGTATGTCGCCGCGACGTTTTGCGTCCTGCAAACTTCGTATGTGACCTACATGCAGGATATTAAATCCGCCATTGGTCAGAACAATTTTTTTGTTCAGCCTTTTGAGCTCGGCGATATGACAGGCTAATGCATCCCAGTCTTTTATTATTTTATTGGTCATACGTGCTGGTCGGCATTCATCAAAGTGTCTTTCAGGTAGTATAAAAATAGTTTTTACAGGCTGTTGAAAAAACCATTTAAGGCGAACCTTGTTTCACAACTTGTATTAGTTCTGCCGCTGAAACAGTCGCGGTGCCGCGTTTCATAACGACGACACCTGCTCCGTAATTTGACAGATACGCAGCTTCAAGAAAGGTAGCACCGGCGCCCAATGAGAGGCCGACCAGCGCAGCGACGGTATCACCGGCACCGGTCACATCGGTAATTTCATCCGTTCCACAAATCGGAATATGCACCGGCGCTTTGCCGCGTTCGATGAGCGTCATGCCTTCATTTCCCCGAGTAATTAACACTGCTTTGCATGCCACATCCTTTAAAATTTTCTTTCCTGCTTTTAGCAGTGTCGCGGCATCTTTGATCTCCTGACCGGCAAAAGCTTCAGCCTCAGACAGATTTGGCGTTACCATGGTCACCCCTTTGAAGTCTTTCATTCGGTAACGGGAATCCACCAATACCGTTTTTCTGCGCGAAAACTGTTTAATGGTTTGCAGCAGAGACTGCGTCACAAAATTGTAACCATAATCAGAAACGATGAGCGCATCCAACTGGGGAGCAATTCTGGCAAGATAGGATCCTATGCGGCGTTCTTCATCCGAGGTCAGGGCAACTGGAGGGTCACGGTCAATGCGAATAACCTGCTGCTTTGTCGTATGATCATCTCCCGCCATGATTCGGGTTTTAGTAATGGTATGCAAGCGGTTGCTCAGAAGCAGGCCTTCAATTGAAGCGCACCGATGATGGAAATAATTAAACACTTCATTGCCCGCATCGTCATTTCCCAGCACCCCTATCGGATAGACCTGCGCACCAAGCTGAAGGAGATTATTTACCGTATTTGCGGCTCCTCCGGGTATAATTTTCTGGTAATCGTGCCGCACCACAATGACCGGTGCTTCACGGGAAAGGCGATATGGCTTGCCGTAAATATATACATCCGCAGCCATATCGCCGATGACGCCAACCTTTGTTTTGGGGAATCGTTTAATAATGTGCTGCAATCTTTTCATAATCAAGTAGTAGCAATTTTTATGAGCACGTGAAAAGCAATCGTCCGCACTTCTATTTTATCCTGCCTTTTCAAATCGCCCATGAGCTTTGTAATCACCATGTGGACATGCTTAGCATGCGCGGGCCGGATACTGTTGGTTTATAATGTCCCGCGCTGCCGCAAGCACCTTTTCAGGCGTTATTAATGTCATACAGCGGTGATCAGTAGGGCATTCTTTTAAATGGCACGGTGCACAGGATACCGGTTCTTTTATTATTCTGGTGAGCTCAAGCTGATAATCGGTATAGCGCGAATCCGTGGGACCCATTATGACAATGACGGGTTTATCAAATGCTACGCCAAAATGACGTGGGCCGGTATCATTTGTGATGAGCAGCGAGCAGCGTTGGATCAATGCCATGAGCAGGTCAAGAGGAAGCACCTGATCGTCGATACCGATTGGGATCCGCTTCATTTTTTGTATAATACTGCGTGCGATAGCCAGCTCGCCCGGTCCGGGGATGATAATAACTTTTGCCCCATATTCATTAATTAGAGCGTCGGCTACTGCGGCAAAAGATCCATCCTGCCAGCATTTGGATGAGCCAAACGTGGCCCCGGGTATGATAACAATAATTAAATCAGTATCCTTTATTCCCTGCCGGGCAAAAAAGTCTGCGGCCCACTGTTCGGCGGCCGGTGAGGTTTTCAGTTCGATCCGTTTGTCGCTGTCTTTACAGCCCAGGCTTCTGACCAGCTCAAGGTATAATTCCACCATATTCACCGGCACGCGCACTCCCTGCACTCGAATTGGCGAAAGTTTATGGGTAAGCAACCACCCGCGCGCATTCCGGTTATAGCCGGCCCGTTCCGGTATGCCGGATAGAAAAAATAAAAGAGCGGAGCTGAAGGAATGGGGCATGAGAATGCCCAGGTCGAACTGTTTTTGCCTGAGGGTTTTCACCACCGACCAATAACGCCACCAGCCACGATCTCTTCCCTTCGGCTCATATTCAATAATGTCGTCAAAGAACGGCAGCTGTTCAACGACCGGGCGAAGCGAGGGCTTGACCATAATTGTGATATGCGCATTGACGAAATGCTGTCTCAGGCTGCGCAACGATGGTGTGCACATGACCAGATCGCCGACCCAGTTAGGACACCTGACGACAATTTTTCGGGGAAATTTGTTAGTCATTCTCTTTCCAGTCGCTGCGCACTGCCATAAAGGGGTTGAACCGGATCGCATAGTGGTCTTGCGTCGCTGCAGCAAGCTGCGCAGAAATTTTTTTATCAATGTCGCGAATCGCATGATTCTGTGATTCCCACTCAGCGGCGGACAGTCTCTCAATATCAGCTATTAACCGCCGGTATTCTGCGGCGGCAGGGAACGTTGAATGTGCATTTACATACCACGGAAAAATCTTTTGCAGCTTCTGAATAAAAAGATTGTGCTCAAAGCCGAAATCAAGGCAGGATTCATCAGTAAAATTATTGAGAGTCCGCATTTTTTCAAAGTTGATAAATCCGCCCTGTTGACTGATTTCAAAAGCAATAGTATGCGGATAGGGGAAAAAAACTGCCCACCGAAACCGTCCGGGTTGTATGTCAGCCACGAGCTGTATAGTAGCCATTATATCTTCTCTGGTTTCATACGGCAGGCCATACATAACAAATGCAGAGGTGTGCAAACCTTCTTCATGGGCGATTCTAAACGCTTTTTGAATGGTGGCATTCGTCATGTAGCGATGCATGATGTTCCTTCTTATTTTTTCGCTGCCGCTCTCAATGCCGAATTTAATGATTTTACAGCCTGCTTTTTTGAGACAGCGCGCAATATCGCGACTGAACGTCTGCACGTGGGCATTGGCAACGAAAGGGATCGTCGTAACTTTTTGATATTCATGACAGAATGCGCGTATATAGTCCGGGTCAAAAGTAAACAGATCATCGTCAAAGATATACATCCGAATATTGCGGTATTTTTTTTGCAGATAGACGATTTCACGTATTAAATCCTGCACCGGATGATGGCGGATGTAGTTGAGCTGGGATAAAGGAACCCGCAGCTCGGTGGCATATCGCTCCACTATTTGGTGATTAAAACAATATGTGCATCGAAACGGACAGCCGCGCGATGCCATAAGTCCCACCCACCCGTCCTTGGCGTCGATCATTTTCTGAAAATCAAATATTTCATAGTCCTTCAAGGGGAGGCTTTGAAGCTCCGGGAACGCACCGACCGGATTTTTTATCACCCGACCATTATTATAGTGCCAGCAATTGGCAATGGAATGCGTATCTGTGCCCTGTTCAAGCGCGCGCACGTAATCACGAAAGGCGTTTTCGCTCTCACCAAGAAATATGCTGTCAAACAGGCCGGTTCCAATAACCTCGTCAGGAACCATGGTAACATGGATGCCGCCGCATACCATCGGAACCGCGATATGCTTTTTGAGTTCTGCGGCGATCGTCAGGATATGCTGGAACTGATTGGTAACGGCCGAAAAAGCAATGAGGTTCGGATTGAATACCCGCACGTCATTAATGATGCGGGGAATATCAAGCGGATAACCCAGTTTCTCGTTAATATTAAGCAGTGCGGTTTCGTGGCCGTCCCGCTTGAGCATGGCGGAGAGAAATGAAATGCCGTAATTAAATCCAATTTGCGCATACACATTGGGATAAATAAAAAGTACCTTCATATCAACAAAACCTAAAAAGGCATTTAAAAAACATGAAATAAATATGTCATAATCCGGTTAAACATACAAGCCAAATGGCGCAATTGACGCCATCATATCTCAGGCACAAAACTGATTCAGTAATAGATAAAAACTGGATAAAAACGCTGGTCTTTTTCAATCCGCCGCCTGCTCATCAGTGCTTCCTGTTGGTCATAAAACGGTCCCATGATAATCCGATACCATGCGCCGGTGGGGAGCATGACTTTTTCAATCCGCGCATCGAACCCATGAGAAGCAAGTTCTTTTATTGTATTAAGAGCTAATTTCTTCTCCGCAAACGACGCAATCTGGATTGCAAGGATAAAAACAGATAGCCCTGACTGAGGCGGTTTCGGCATTTTATCGCAAAGCTCGTGGCTGAGATTGGGTATCAGAGAATGTTTTGTTTCTTGTTTTATTTCTGCGGAGCAGCGAAGAAATTCAGGCAGTATGTTAAAAAAGCTAAAGGGAAGCCCTCCTTCATAAGCTCTTTTTATAACCGTGGCTGTCCATAGGGTGGTGCCGAGTTCGGTTTCGACGAGTTTTACCTGGACACCTAATGAAGCCTGAGCGTATAATCCCCAGAAACGTTTTTGAAATGTATATACTTCGCCGTAAAGGAGGTAATTGCAATGGAAAAGCTTGCCAAGGGTGCGGGGAGAAAAATCCTGCCATTTTTCTTCCAAAGAACGCTCAAATTGGCCAAGCGCATGGTCTACTTCGTCAACCGGCAGCGCATAATAATTTTTTATGCACGGGTGCTCCGCCAGACTTTTGCGGATTAGTTTATCAAGGTCTTTCTCATCAGTAGCGTTTTCAAAAGGCATAATGATCAGGGTGGGAGCCTTATCGCGGTGTGAACCCATGAGCTGCGCTTTTGGATCAGGAGAGGGGGAGACCTTCGTGCATGAAGATGATAATGCAGAAATGAAAAAAATCAGGACAAAAGAATTATAAAAATTATAATGTTTATTTTGTAGAGTCATGCATTATGCAGCGCCTGATCTCTTATTTTCTTTTTCCAGCGATTGTTTATCCAAAACCATTGATCAGGGTATAGTCTGATATACTGTTCAATCACTTTGGTGTAGGTATTGACCACTGCAGGTATATCAGATGTCTTATTGCCATTGAGATTCAATGCCAGCTGTGGCTCTATATGGATATGCTGCAGCCCATCTGTGCTTCGGGTAATAAAAATCGGCACTAATGGCGCGCCGGTCCTGAGGGCGAACACAGCGGGACCAGTTGCGGTAGGAGCAGGGTGACCAAAGAAATCAACCAGCACGCCTGTTTTGCGCTTTTTCTCGTCTGCAAGAATACAAACAATTTCATTTTTACGCAGGCAGGAGAGTATTTGTCGCAGCGCCCGCTCCCACGGCTCCACATATATGAAATTGCCTCCCTGTGCAGCCTGAAGCAGGTGAAATGCCTCTGCCACGGCAGGATACCGGGGATCTTTTACCAATATATGAAACGGATAGCCCTCGGCCTTCATTTTAAGCCCAATGAGGGTAAAGTTGCCAAGGTGGGCGCTCAAAGCCAGAACGCCTTTACCATGAGCGAGTGCGTTTTCCAGGTGTTCTATACCATGAACCTGAATGCGGTCGAGCAGGTGCTGCTTTTTGTCTGTTGCGGAAATGAGCGTCTCGGCAAAATTAAGCCCCAAATTTTCAGAAAGCGATCGCGCAATTTTCGCGCGTTTTTCATCATCAAGGGTATTACCGAATGCAATTTTTAAATTACGGGAAATCCGCCGCCTGTACCGACGGGAAAACCGCATAAAAAGGGCTGAAGTGTGTTTTGAAACGCCAAAGATGACGTTATCCGGTATGTGGTTCGCCAGAAAAAACAGGACGCGCAGCAATATCCCCAGAATATAATAACCAAATTTTTTCATGCGTAAAAATTTTCTTAAAAGAATTATTTAATTTTATTTGAACATTCGTAAGCAACAATAAAGCAGGAACGCACCGGAGAAGTATTATCAGATTCAGGTTATGAAAGGTAATAGCGGAAAAATCTTTATCACAAAAAAGGCGCTATTTAAAATCATTTTTAGCATCAGCCTTTTTTCTTATATACTTTTTAAAGCACAGATCACGGCTATCGGCCAGGTTATTGGCGCCGCAAACCTGAAATATTATATCGTTGCCGTACTACTGTATATTGCTGCACAGCCGCTTCGGGCCATGCGCTGGAATATGCTGCTGCATGCCAAAGGTGTTGTTGTTTCGCCCGTAAAGCTGCTATTTCTCTGCTTCGTGGGGTCCTTTTTCAGCAGCATTCTTCCAACTATTGTCGGCGGAGACCTGGTAAGAGGGTATTATGTATTTCGCGAGACAAACGCACATGACGTTTCTTTTGCCTCAATTATTGTGGATCGCCTGTGCGGTTTACTAGTTGTAATTCTGTTCGGGCTGGCTGCAACCGGTTATTTTTTAGCAGTCAGTGGATGGTCTTCTCTCACGATTGCAAGCCTGGTTGTTTGTGGCATTACTTCGCTGTTCATTCTGCTGGCGTGCAATTATTCCCTCATGGCGCGTCTTGCACGACTGTTTGAAACTGTGCGGCGCTGGGGCATCGTTCAGAGGCTGAAAGAGATATACCACGCCACGCTGCAATACCGTTCCGATTGGCCTGTGCTTGCCCGTTGCCTCGTTCTCTCTGTTACGTATGAATTCATTATTATTTACCTCCATTATCTGTTAGCGCAGTCGCTTGGGTGGCGTATTCCGTTTACCGTATTTATTCTTGCTGTGCCGCTTATCACCATAGTAAGCATGCTTCCCGTATCGGTTGGGGGATTAGGTGTTCGGGAAGGTGCAACCGTCATGTTTTTCTCCCCGTATGCGATATCTGCGGCCAACGCTGTTTCAATTTCACTTCTCTCCTATTCAATAGCCCTCGTGGCGGGCGCCGTGGGAGGCATAGCGTATGTGTTTATGCCGTTGCGCGCCGGCGCCACAGATAAAACGCGGGGGTGACACAGTATTGCATATCATGCAGTCCCCTGACGTCGGCTATTTGTTGCTCATCAGAATATACCCTCCCCAGGAGCGATGTTCAGATGTTGAAGACGCCACCTGAACCTGCCACGAGGGATGTGCGTATTGTTGGTAAAGTTTCTCCGTCAAAACAAGATACTTTTTTTCCGGCGAAGACATATAGGCATAGATTTCAGACGCATTTTTTAAGGTCTTGATTGCTCTCCGGGCATAAAAGCTGAAGGTGTAGTTCTCATTTTCTCCAAAATACGCAAGCGCATCATTCGGCTTAACTATATTTGAGACATGAATATAAAAGTACTTTGCGGCGTCGTTTTGATTTTTTATGGGAACAGCATAGGTAAGATACAAATACTGGAACAAAATAACTGCTGCTACTATGGTATAGAGAGCTGCCGCAGCGGCTGATAATGCGGGCAGGCATTTTTTAAGCAGCGAACCGCTGACCAGACACAGGCCCACAAACAGCAGAAAAACAGGGGCCTTCGGAAACTTCATGCCCGGAAAATTTGTGTCAAAGGGGTTGCCCGCGGCACACGCCAAGGCCATCACACCAGCCCCGGTGATTAACAGGCTTGGTGCAATATACCTCGCATACGACGCTGTTTTTTCCTCAAGCCAGTTCCAGAGTGTGCGCCATGATGAACCTATGAGTAGCGCAATCCCTGGTGCAATCGGGGTAAGATAAAAATCCCGCTTTGACTTTGAAAGCGATAAAAACAGAAGATTGCCCAGAAACCACAAAATAAGAAAAATATATTCCCGCCTCCATTGTTTTAGCCGATCAGTAGCTGCAAGCCATATTGAGAGCGGCAGAAAAAAGATCCAGGGAAACAGAGTGTCTCCGATCTTTTCAAAATAAAAATAAAAAGGCTCCTGATGCGTGTAGCCGAGTGTTACCCTGCCTATTGTTTCCCATAAGACAATCAGTCCAAAACGGGGGTATTGTTTTGAAATGAGAATAAGCCAGGGGAGCAGTATCGCCAGACACACGGGAATAGCCATGAGGAATGGTTTACTGGAGAGAACCCTCTTGTCGCGATAGATAATAAGATATCCCACTATGGGGATGAGCGGAAAGGTAAACGCAAACGGCCCTTTGGTGAGCGTCCCCAGTGCCAGCGCAGCAAAAAACAGGATAAACCATACCCATGCCCGCTGCCGCTTGCGATAACCCCGCCAAAAGCAATAAATGGAACAAACAATAAAAAACGTGAGCATGGACTCCATTTCTGCATAGCGTGCCTGAGCTACGCAGATATTGGTAACCATAAGACAGAGCGCAGACCAGAAACCGGCTTGGGCGCTGAAAAGATAGCATCCCAGCAAAAAGGTCACCAGAACAGTGCCCATAGCGCTGAGCGCAGACGGGAGGCGCGCGGAATATTCGCTCACCAGCTTATTGGGGGAGCAGAGCGCAACAGCCCAGTAGAAAAGCGGGGGTTTGGTGAGGATTACTTTACCCTCAAGCCGGGGGATAATAAAATTTCCCGTATCAAGCATTTCCTGGGCAATCCGCGCCCGACGGGATTCATTGCGGGTATGGTAAAAATGCGGTTCGCCCAGTTTATAACAAAACATCCATGAGGACAAAACCAGCAGAATAATGGCATAGATAAAATATTTTTTACGCATACTGTTGCGGTTTAAATAAGCCTCCGGACAATGATAGAGTCCACGCGGCTTATATTTCTCAGTTGGGCTGCAATTTTATTTGTTGCCGTTCAAAGATTATCATTATTTGACGGTGCCCTTAGTTTAACGGCATTTTCCGGGAGAACCGGCCGGCAGAAAATCAGGGTATAATCATATGGCCCCTCTTGAATTTCATAGCGAATGCCTTTTTCTCTAAATTGGGTAATTATGGATGTAATAAATTTCCGCCTGGTGAGAAGAACCTGAACCTCCGGCTGCAATAAAAGATTATCCATTTCCTGAACGATGTTTATTTTTCGGGAGAATGAATGGCCCTGAGATTTTTTGATTTCAAAGGTGTTAATCATTTTCCCGCTATAAAAGGCAATTCCGTGCAGTTGGAGCCCGACCACGGATAGATTATAGGGCGAATCCCCGATTCGTTCTTTTATGATAACGCTTATTTTTTTCCAAATTGCACGACTGTCCATTTTGGGTTCGAAATATGCTGACAGCCCTCTTGACCCGACCACAATACCTATAAGAAGCACAACCAGAACGGCGGGTTTCCCGCGCAATGCAAATAATGTAGAAACCTTCTCAGAATAATGCACAGCGAGGATGCGCGCTATCGCAAGGGCAAACGGCACAAAAAGGGGAAGCACATACAGGGGAAGCCGTGAATTCGAGATGGTGAGTATGAGCAGCGGAACCATGAACCATAATAGAATAAAAAGCTTATTGTCTCTTGACCGAACCCGTTTCCACCATTGCATTGCCCATATGCACTGTTTTGTTTTCCACATCCAGATAAACAAAAAGCATGACCAGGGCAGGGAACCAAGCAGCAGCGTATGCGGATAGATTTTAAAAGCGCCCCAGAACCCTGCATTTCGCGTATGTTGGCCGGTAATAATGCGGCCGACGATTTCCTCGCTTATAAAATATGAAAGCAAACCATCGTTGTGCTGTATGACTACCAAATACCAGGGAAAAGCGACAGCACAAAATAACCCACAGCCAGCCACTATCACAGCAGCAGAAGGTTTTTGTGCCTTCTCGCTCAAAACCAGATAGGCAATTGTAACCGGCAGCGGCAGCAGCCCCGGCGGCCCCTTGGTGAGAAATCCGAGACCAATGAACAAACACATCAAAGACCACCACAAGAAATTCCGCGGATATATGCGGTCAGAACATGAAGTGCTCATCCACAAGCAAACCATTGCACCGGTTATAAAAAAAGTAAGGATCATATCGGTGGTTGCAATATTTGCCGCGACAGAGGTAAACGCCATGGTGCTGAAAACAAGGGAAGAGAGAAGACCGACCGTTTGATTCCACATGCGTGCTGCGACATAGCCGGTTGCAAGGGTCGTTAAAATGAAAAAGATGGCATGAAAAAAACGCGCACCCCATTCATTCGCCCCAAGCAATGACATCCCGGAAGCGATAAGCCAATAGGTAAGCGGCGGTTTTGCAAAATGGGGAGATCCGTTCAGCCGCGGCGTGATCCAATCCCCGGATTTGAGCATCTCATAGGCACACCGGACGTAGCGTCCCTCATCAGGCTCCCACAAGCCGCGCGATCCCTGGAACGCCAAGGCAACAATACTGGTAAGTGCAATTATAATACACCAGTATTTTCTGTAATTAATAGTGTTCATTATAAATAGTATTGCGTCATTAAAGTTGTTATGGTGTTCTGTGATAAACGGGGAATAATACTACAAATACCGGATTTGGTATCACTCCCTGTTATTATAAGACATACAGGCGAATGAAGCAAAAAAGCCGGCTTTTTGTTTCATTCAAGACGGGGAAAAGGTGGAGTAGCGTGAGCGGTAATGCTGAAACTGTTTGAAGTTATAGGGCCGCCAGTTTGTCTTGCAATTAAATAGTATTTGCGATGGCCGATTTGACTTTCATCAAGCACTGTTACGGTATTTTTTTCTTCTGCCGGTGCCTGATCAAAATGCCGTGACAGTATCAGACAATATACTGTTTCCGGACTGTTCAGCAGTTCTTTTAATTTTTCATATTCATTAATCACCGGAATGGGCGTTCTGTTTAAAAAATAATTAAAAGATTCCGGGTCAAAGCGAAACGCCACCAGCTTATCGTGGGGTTTGACGATGGTGTTTATTCTGTCACAGAAAGGCCGTGCAGACTTCGCAGCATTTATTGAAGGAAATATATTGCGCACAGTGAAAATAAAGCCTGCAAACATCACCATGACGATAATAGAAAATAGAAACAGAGGTCGAACCTTTTTTATCAAACACAGCAGACCGACCACCCCGCCAATACCGAGAATGGTTAACAGGGGAAAAAGCGGCACTGTTTTAAGATCGATATCGAACTCCCGCAGAAATGAACTGTCCGCGCCTGTCCCCATAAGAACGCCGAAAATTATGCTTGAAAGCACCAGCGCCCCAAAGAGGAGATAGCCGGGAACGGTCAGCAGCGGTGATCGCGAGATCTGCATATCTGGTGCAGGCTGTGCTATAACGTCATACCAGAAACGCCCCATCAGAAGTGCCGCTGCTGGGTATAAGGGCATTAAATAAAGGCTTCTTTTACCGGAAATAAGAGAAAAGAACACCAGCGTCCCTAAAAACCAGAGAAGCGGGAAACGCAGATTCATAGTTTTCCCCCGTTTTATCGTGCGCCAACAATACACGACGGCGCTGGGCACGAAAAAAATCCACGGGTTGAAATCGGCGGGAAAATTTATCAGATAATAGTAAAACGGTTGTTTGTGGCTGAATGAATCAACCGTTCGGCCGATAGTTTGCTTAAAAATAATTTCTCTGGCATATTCACCGCCGCCCGATAGGCAGGCAGGCACCAGCCAGAGAGCGGTAACGCCGGCTATAACAAGCGCGCCTTTGCCCAGAGCAATTGTTTTTATGTCTTTAAATTGTTTCTGCGAACATAGAAATAACACCATCGTAATCAGCGGGATTGCAAAACCCACCGGTCCCTTGGTAAGCACTGCAAGACCCATGACGCCATACGAGCAAAGATACCATGCACTGTTCCTTGTTTTCCGGGTGTATCCGACATAAAATAAAAACAGCGCGAGCGTGGTCCACAGGGTCAGGGTCATATCAATATTAGCCCGGAGCGCCATCCAGACAAATTGTGTCGTTGACAGAAGAATCAGTCCGGCAAGCACGCCAACCGTTGGATTATACAGTTTTCGGCCCCACAAATAGGTCAAAAGAACCACCCAGAGCGCCGCGATAGCCGAGGGTATTCGTGCAGACGCTGCAGTGACATCGCCGAACGGCTGTGATGCGAGCGCAATAAGCCAGAAAAACAGCGGCGGCTTGTCGGGGTAAATCTCGCGGTTGATATGGGGAACCAGATAATTTCCGGTTTGCATCATTTCCCGCGCAACCTGAGCGTAACGGGGCTCATCCGGATTCCAGAGATCCCAGCCGCCTGCATTGATAAAGAGAATAACGGCTCCCATGGCAAGCAACAGAAAAATGTATAAAATTTCTGTTGCGCCCCTGATTGAACATTCTGTTTTCAGGTGTAATTTTTCAGATTGGGTTTGGGACATAGGGATTTTCATCTCGCTTGCTGTTTTTTTTATTTACAATCAACATGAGGTTTCTGACATATACAATCAGTCCTGATGCCTGGCCCAGCATAAACACGGGATCCTTTTTGTAAATTGCGTAGATGAGCAGCACAATGCCACCGCAAATGCTTAAATACCAGAAGGCGATCGGAACATAACTTTCCCGTTTTTTTTCTGACATAATCCACTGCACGATAAATCTCGCAGCAAAGATTGCCTGGCCTAAAAACCCAAACAGCACCCAGCCGTTAATCCACGTATGCATCGGGAGACTCCTCTATCTCATAGTTTAAATATCTTTTTTTCATCCAGCAGACCGCCAACAGATCTATAAATGAGCGCGCAATCCGGTTGCGGATGTTATATTTCGGTTTTCCAAATGTGCGCGGCCGATGATTTACCGGCACCTCCGTTACCCGACCGCCTTCCATTTTAATCAGGGTTGGGAAGAAACGGTGCATACCGGTAAAGAGTTTCATCCGTTTCGCGTAGACACTGCGGAATGCCTTCAGCGAACAGCCGACATCCCGGATGTTTTCGCCGCTCAGTGCATTGCGCACGCCATTTGCAATACGGGAAGAAATTCGCCGGATGAGGTTGTCATTACGTTTTTGGCGCCAGCCGCACACGGCATCGTAATCGCCGATTTTTTCCAGGAGTTTGGGAATATCATGCGGGTCGTTTTGCAAATCTGCATCCATGGTTATTAATATTTCTCCGCGCGCAGCTTTTATACCCGCATCAAACCCGGCTGTCTGACCGCAATTCTTTCTGAACTTTATTATTCGGATTTCATGAAATTTTTGCTGCAGCTCCTTAAGTATTGCATAGCTGCGATCGGTTGAACCGTCGTCAATAAAGATGATTTCAAACGACTTATTTAGGCTGTTAAGCACTTCCAATAATTCCGTGGCGAGCGGTGTTAAATTCTCCTCTTCATTATAAACCGGAATAATAACTGAGAGATACGGTAATCGAGCAGTAATATTGTCCATAAGTTTTACCGGAACTTTTTGATTCTTATATCAACAAAGCTGAGAATTTGCGCTTTGCCTTATATTGTAAGAAAGGCATTGCTGCAGGAGAGAGAGGCTCATCCGGAACTTGACTTTACCATAACACTATAACACACAGATAACACTAAGATTAAAATAAAATTAAATGTATTTAACAGTTGGTGGCACGTAAATGCCAGACAAGGGAGTAAAAAATACGATAAAAAAAGATAACATTACAATAGTTATGTATTTATCCTAATAAATTATCTTATCTCAAACAATCCCCTGCCTGATTTTTAACACCATCCACATTCCGTTCAAGAGTCTTTTAAAGGTAAGTTTTGATTGATCATGTTTGCGGTCCACAAACTCAATCGGCGCTTCACCAATAGTAAACCCTTCTTTAAACGCGCGGTAAAGCAGTTCATGGACGATAGATGGCCCGGTTGATTTTAATGAAAGGGGATTTATGGATTCAAAGACTTTTCTTTTAAAGCACCTAAAACCGCTGTTGCAGTCAAGAACTTTAAGACCGAGGAGTTTTCGTGAATACCAGTTTGATATTCTGCTCACCCAGCGTCTGAGCGCCGATGACCGCAAATCTTTTCCGCCAGCAATATAGCGCGAGCCAATAACGACGTCATAGGTTTTGCTCTGCTCAATCAGCCGGGGGATAAAACGGGGCTCATGGGATAAATCGCCATCCATTTCTATTATCAGATCAGCTCCCTGCGCCATCGCATACTGGAAAGCGTCCTTGCCAGCACTTCCCCGTCCCTTATGTTCAGTGCGATGCAGCAAATGGACTTGCGGATGCAACCGAGACATCTCCGCAACCACCCGCCAGGTGCCGTCAGTAGAATCATCATCTGCAACGACCAGTTCGATATTTTGTCCCAGCGCAAGAATACGCTCAATCAGTTCTCTGATGTTTTTGCTTTCATTATAGGTCGGGATAGTTGCCATCACCTTCATAGTGGCGCCAATAACATTTTTGCACGATTCACCATATCCTCAACACGTATAAGATCAGCGCAGGTTGGATTCTTTTCACAGGTGGGACGATAACAGCTCAAACAGTCAATGGCTGGAAACAGCTTTTCCCCGAGAGAAAACATTTCGATTTCAAACGGCGATGTCGGCCCAAAAAAAGCAATAATCTTTTTTTGCAAAGCCAGCGCCATATGCAATGCCAGTGTATCGCCGGTGATGATCAGGCTGCACTGGTTAATTATACCGGCAAATTCCCTCAGATTATGCGCACCGCCGCTGTTCGGGACACCGGTCAGGCGAGAAAGGTGGTCATTCTTTTCCTGCTCCTGTTTTCCTCCCAGAAGAATGAGCTGATACGCGGTGCTCAGCTGTTCGGCAAGACGCTTGAGCGCATCAAACGGCAGGCTCTTCATGCGCCAGCGTGAGCCGCTACCAGTATTTACTCCAATGATGGGTTTGTCCGGGTTAAGTCCCCGTTGCGCAATAAACACTCTTCCCGCCCCAATTTCTTCTTCATCAAGTACCAGTTGCGGCGGATAGATGAGATTTTTTGGCAGCTCGCAGATATCGAGCAGAATCTCCTGATAGGACTTTCTGTTTTGACGCTTGCGCTGATCATTGAGCCCAAGAAAGAACCATTCCGCAGAACCCTGATTGAGCGGATAAAGAGCGCCTGTATCGTCAATGCCGAAGCCGCGTTTTATTGTTCCGCGGGCTATGCGGCAAAGCGCCGCACTATCTTTGGTTGCATCAAGGCTTACGATGTGATCAAAAGACCGCGCAAGGAGCTGCGGCAGGGCACTGGTTTCAAATTCCAGGATTTCATCAATGAAGGGATTGCCGGACAGCAGGTCCGCTGATTCACGGCGCGTAATCCACGTGATGACGGATCCCGGATAGGTTTTCTTCAAGGCTGGGAGCAGCGATGTTGTTCTCAAGACATCACCCATAGAGTCAAGCTTGATAACCAGGATGCGAGCGGTAATTGGTTCATAATAAGTGCAGCGCTCGCACAACGCGCCGTGTTGCTTATGAAAGACGCATGGTTTGCTTCCGACAAAGAAGCGACAATCTTTTTTTACGATCACGCTACCGCTCCGTTGTTACTCTGGTTCGGGTCTTTATTTGATATGACCATATGATTGCCTTCACGCGCAACAGAATACAGTGGCGCCTGAAGCGTTGGCTTCAGTTTGTTATACTGTTTAACTGCGATCACACAATATACGGTGTGCGGTGAGTTCAAAAAAGCCTCAAGCTCATCAGGTTTTTTGATTATGACACCGCGTCGGTTGGTGTAAAATATAACAGATTCACGCAGGTCACGATAGAAAAAAACCGGCTCGTGAGGCGGCAGCAGGGTTCTCAGTGTGGCCGCGAGGTGCGGGAGGGACTTAAACTGGCTGAAAGCAGGGAGCACAAAACTGTTAATCCCCATAACCGCTGATGTCATAAACAACGTCATAATCGCAAACGCCGCCATGATTTTTCTTGAAAAACTTGAAGCCAGAAACACCAGTGAGGAGAAAATCATAAATGCACCGGCTCCCAGCGCAGGGAAGACATATTGCGGATAGGCGGTGTTGGTATAGAACACGCCGCCCACCGCAGCAATGCAGACGATAAGAAAAAAGGCCCAGGACGAATATTTAAAATGCGCTTTCAAAAAGGTATAGACCTCAGGGCGCCGTAAGTCCGCAAAGAATTTCCCCGCGAGTAGCGAAAGCGCGGGAAAAACAAGTACAATATAGGTCGCAAGTTTTGAACGGGCAAGGCTGAAAAACACAAACGGCACACCGGCAGCAAGCAACAGAAATAAAACATCCGGTGATTTTTTCCGCACATAGTCTTTTATCTGCACATACAGCACTGAGGGGAGAAATACCGACCAGGGGAAAAACCCCACCAGCACAACAAGCAGATAATAATAAACGGGCTCTTTATGGGGCGCGCCGCGGGAGAAAAATCTCCCCAGATTCCCCTCCAGCAAAAATGATTTTATATAATCGTCATGCCTGAGCGCCATCAATACAAACCAC
>Ga0101944_10002786_pt1 | contig 26815 bp, 19 predicted proteins | sample DewCreD2012metaG_FD_75245 | JGI IMG/M metagenome (GOLD analysis project Ga0101944, IMG submission 75245) | Hot spring sediment bacterial and archeal communities from British Columbia, Canada, to study Microbial Dark Matter (Phase II) - Dewar... ... | reverse complement strand
CCTTATTACCTTATTTAGCAGGGGGATTGAATTCAAATAAAAATGTAGTTCTTTGAAAATATTTTAATAACCAGCTTTTTATTTTGTAAAGAATTCATTTTGGACAGCACTGAAATAAAAATTATTTTTATCAACTTAACTTTTGACTTAAATATATACTGTATATTTTAAAATAGTAAATGTAATTTTTTAATTTTCTTTCCAAGAAAGTAAGTATTGAAACAAAAAAAAATAAATATTTTACTTCTTGATAATCAGACAAAGTTTAAAGAAGAGTTAAAAGAACTTCGAAAGTTTGGTTTTAAAATAAATGTTACGGTAACCAAATCGGAGAAAAAATACATTGACTTTATTTCAAATTACTCTCCTTCAATAATAATTTCAGAATATTCCTTAAAGAAGCTTTCCGGTCTTTATGCTTTGGAATACCGAAATCAAATCGCTCCTAAGATACCTTTCATATTTTATTCAAGTCTTGATGACCCAGATAAAATTATATCTTGTTTTAGAAATGGAGCTAATGATTATATAATAAAACCCGACATAGATTCTTTGATAAATTCAGTTACCAAAAATCTTGCAGATGATGAAGTAATAAAAACAAAGGAAACATTTGCAGCACTTCTTGATAATACAAACTTAGGACTTTATAGAACCACTCCTAAAGGAGAAATAATTTTTGCAAATAGTGCCTTAATAAAAATGTTAGGATTTTCATCATTTGAAGATCTAAAAAATTGTAACTTTGAAGAAACAGGATATGCCGAAAAAGGTTCAAGAAAATCTTTCTTAAAAGAAATTAACAAAAAAAATATAGTTACTAACTTCGAGACCAAATGGCTCAAGAAGAATGGAGAAGTAATTTTTGTCTCTGAAAATGCTCAAGCAATTAGAGATAAAAGAGGAAAAATTCTTTATTATGAGGGAATAGTTGAGGATATCACTGAAAGTATAAATTTTCAAAAAGCATTATTTGAAAGTGAACAAAGGTTTAAATTACTTAACGAGAATTCACCTGTTGGAATTTTTCAAACTGATAAAGATGGTAAAACGATTTATGTTAATCCAAAATGGTCAGAATTGTCTAAATTGAGTTTTATAGATGCTCTGGGTTATGGTTGGCTAAAGGCAGTTCATCCGGATGACGTAGCTGCATTAAAGAAAAAATGGACAGATGATTTTCGTTCTAATAAAATTTCATCTGCTGAATATAGATTTGTTCATCCTGATGGAAAAATAATTTGGGTTCAGGGATTGGCTGTTCCGCAAAAAAATGAAAAAGGTGAAATAACCGGCTACATCGGGACTATAATTGACATAACTGAAAGCAAATTAATTTCTGAGCAAATAAGATCGAGCGAGTTAAAATTCAGAACACTTTTTGAATCAGCAAATGATGCTATATTTTTAATGAACGGTTCTATCTTTATTGATTGCAATGACAAAACTTTGGAAATTTTCGGTTGCAATAAAAAGGAAGATATTGTTAATCACCCGCCTTATGAATTTAGTCCTGAGTTTCAACCTGATGGACAAAAATCTTTTGACAAGGCTTTAAAACTAATCAAGCTTGCAAAAAAAACTCCGCAAAGATTTTATTGGAAACATAAAAAATTAAATGGGGAATTATTTGACGCTGAAGTATCGTTAAATAAAATTGAATTAGATAATCAAGTTCTTCTTCAAGCTATTGTTCGAGATATCACTATTGAAAAAACTCGAGAAAATTTATTAGTAGAAAGCGAATCAAGATTTAGATTATTCACTGAATTGGCTCCTGTTGGAATAATTATTTCCGATAAAGCTGAAAATGTAGTTTACCTCAGCCAAAGATTTACTCAAATTTTCGGCTACGCAAAAGAAGATATTCCCAATATTGATGCTTGGTTAAAGTTAAGTTTTCCTGATGAAGAAAAAAGAAATGAAATAAAAAAGCAGATAAATAAATTATTTAACTCATATAAAAAGGATGATATTTTAAGTAGTTTAGAATTTCCTGTGCTTTGTAAATATGGAAAAACAAAAACAATTGAAATTAAAGTTGCTTCATCAAACAAACTAAACTTTATAACTTTAAATGACATAACAGAAAAAAAGCAAAACGAATTATCATTAAAAACAAGACTCGATAGAATTCAGCTCTTAAATGATCTTAATCTTAGATTGCAAAATATTCTTGATTTGACAGAAATAATAAAAACTTCTTATGAAATAATTCCTAAATTTTTAAATGTTGATAGAACAAGTATTTTTCTATACTCTGAAGAGGTTGATGGTTTAATAAGTGAAAAATACATCGGAAAAATATTTGACTCTCAAATAACTGATTATCAACCACTTAATATTGGAATATCCGGAAAATGCTTTTCCGAAGGTGAGATTATTTATATTGATGATTGTTCAAAGACTGATATCATTCCAAAAAGATTTGTTGATGAGCTGAATCTTAAATCAACTGTTGCTATTCCACTTAAGGCATTAGGTAAATGTATAGGAGTTCTTCGTTTAGACTATACAAATTCATTCCACTATTTTCAAAAAGAAGAGCTTGATTTCTTCAAGTTACTCGGGTTGCAACTGGGCGTAATTTTAAGCAATGCAAAATCTTTTACAGAACTCAAAAACACGGCTAAGGAATTAAAAGAAAGTAACGAAAGATATTACTTAACCATTGATGCAAGTGAGCAAGGTATTTGGGACTGGAATGTGATTACAAATGAAGTTTTCTTCTCTCCTCAATGGAAAAGACAAATTGGTTACGAAGACCACGAATTAAAAAACGAATTCAATACTTGGGTGGAACATCTTCACCCTGATGAAAAAGAATATTGTCTTAATCAAGTACAAAATTATTTAGAAAAACCAGAGAAACATTTTATTCTTGAATTTCGTTTCAGACATAAAGATGGAAACTACAGATGGATTTATAACAAAGCATCCTCAATTCTGGATAAATATGGAAAAGTTATAAGAATGTTCGGCTCACATACTGATGTTACGAACTTTAAACTTGCTCAAATTGCAATCAAAGAAAGAGAAGAACAGTTCAGAACTGTTTTTAATAAAGCTGCCGATGCAATTTTTATTGCTGATATGGAGACGGGTTACATTTTAGATGCAAACGATACTGCTGCAACTCTTATGCAATTACCCAAAGAAAAAATTATAGGAATGCATCAATCTCAATTACATCCAAAAACTAATTTGGAATATTCTACTAATATTTTTAAGACTCATATTGAAGAAGTAATAAATTCCGGATTTTCAACTCCAATAGAAAATTCAATAATTCGTGCTGATGGTTCTTTGGTTCCGGTTGAAATTTTGGCTTCCAAGATCTTTTATAAAGGCAACGATTGTTTAATGGGGATTTTCCGTGATATTACTGATCGTGTTAAAGCTGAAAATGAACTTAAAGCCAGCGAAGAGAATTATCGTTATCTTTTTGAAAATAATCCTCATCCGATGTGGATATATGATTTGTCTAATTTTAAATTTCTCGCTGTAAATAATACCGCAATTCAAAAATATGGTTATTCTAAAGAAGAATTTTTATCAATAACTCTTTATGATATCAGTCCAGAATATGAAAGGAATAAACTAAAGGATAATATTACCGATGAATCAGATGAAATTCAAAAATCAGGACCTTGGAAACATAAGTTAAAGAATGGTAAAATAATTCTGGTTAATATTATTTCTCACAAAATTGATTTTCAGGGTATTAAAGCCAGACTTGTAATCGCAGATGATGTTACTGAAAAAATTAAAGCAGAACAATCTCTTATTGAAAGTGAGAAAAAATTAAGAACATTTTTCGATACCTCAATTGAAGGGATTTGCGCAGCAGATAAAAATGATATAATTACTTTCGTTAATCCACGTTTTGCAAAATTGTTGGAATATAAACCTGATGAATTACTAAGTAAAAATTTCAAAGATTTAATTCCAACTGAAGATCTTTCTAATTATTTATCACAACAAAAACTGAGAGAAAAAGGATATTCAGAAATATTCGAATTGAAATTAAAAAGTAAATCCGGAAAAACATTATGGTTCTTAGTCTCTGCCTCTCCGTTACTTGATGAATCAGGAGATTTCGCTGGCTCTTTCGGAATGTTTACTGACATTACTGAAATGAAATTTGCTGAAGAAAAAATTAAAGAATCAGAACATAGATTTAGATCCATTTGGGAGAATTCTTTTGATGCAATGAGACTAACGGATGAGAATGGAATTATTATAGACGTTAATGAAGCCTTCTGTAATTTAGTTGATAAGCCTAAAGATGAAATAATCGGAAAACCTTTTTATCAATTGTATTCTGACCACGAAGCAGATTATGCATTAGCTACTTTTAAAGAAAATTTTTCAAACCGTAAAATCAAGCCTATTTTTGAAGCAAAAATACATCTTTGGCAAAATGAAGAGAAATGGGTTTCAATCTCAAACTCTTTCATATTGGATGAGAAGGGAAACAGTTTGTTATTAAGTATTTTTAGAGATATAACAGAGCACAAACTAGCTGAAGAAAAAATCAGAATACTTTATCGAGGTATTGAACATTCACCCGCATCCGTTGTAATAACCGATCGAAATGGTTTTATTGAATACGTAAATCCAAAATTTTGTGAAGTAACAGGGTATTCATTAAGTGAACTTATAGGAGAAAAACCTTCTATTATCAGTTCCGGTTTAACAGCTCCTGAAGTATATCAGGAATTATGGAATAATATTACAAATGGTAGAGTTTGGAAAGGCGAATTTCTTAACAAAAAGAAAAACGGAGATTTATTCTGGGAGTCTGCCCTTATTTCTCCTATACTTGATGATGAAGGCAAGATTTGTAATTATATAGGTATAAAAGAGGATATAACTGATAAGAAAAAATTATATGAGGAGCTAATATTTGCAAAAGAAAAAGCTGAAGAATCTAATAGATTGAAATCAAGTTTTCTTGCAAATATGAGTCACGAATTAAGAACTCCGTTAATTGGTATTCTTGGATATTCTGAAATTCTAATGGATGATGCAAAAGACGATTTAATAATTGAGAAAGCATCAATAATTTTCAAAAGTGGCAGAAGATTGCTTGAAACTCTGAATTTTATTTTGGACTATTCTAAACTTGAATCAGAAAAGATTGAAATTAAAATTGATTTTTATGATATAATAAATGCTATTAACGAAATAGTAAATTTGCATAAGCCAAATGCTGCTAAAAAAAATCTTGAATTATTATTCAACAGCTCCATTAAAAAATTTTACTTTAAAACAGATATAAAACTTTTAAATTCTATATTAAACAAACTTATTAATAATGCTGTAAAATTTACTATGAAAGGAAGCGTAATTGTTTCTACTAACTTTACTTCTAAAGACGATGAAAAATTTATCTGCATTATTGTTGAAGATACTGGAATTGGGATAAGTAAAGAAAAACAAGATATTATTTGGGAACCTTTCAGACAATTAAGTGAGGGCAAAGCACGTTCATTTGAAGGCACAGGATTAGGTTTAACTCTTGTAAAAAAATATGTAGAATTACTAAACGGATTTATTGAATTAGTAAGTGAACCAGGAAAAGGTTCTAAATTTTCAATTTATTTGCCTTTCTTAAAATAATATCCTCACAAAACCTACTCATACTCTTACTCTTACTCTTAATCTTATTCCTACTCTTAATCCTAATCTTACTCTTAAACTTAAACTTGAACTTAACTTCCCCTACAATATATTTCACATAAAAAAAATAAAAAAAATGCAAACATTATCTTTACTTTTCATTGGGGACATAATTGGCAGCCCTGGTTTGGAGTTTACAAGAACTTTTCTACCGGGAATATCACAGAAATACAAACCGGATATTATGATTGCTAATGGCGAAAATATCTCTGATGGGAAAGGTTGTACTGAAAAAGAGGCTCAAATTCTTTTTGATTTGGGAGTAAGAGTAATTACTGGTGGAAATCATACTTGGGATAAACATCAATCACAGGAATACTTAAAACAAGAACCAAGATCTTTAAGACCCTTAAACTATCCTAAAGGCACACACGGAAACGGATACATTATTTTGGATGTTAAGAATACTAAAATTGCAGTTATTAATCTTCAGGGAAGAACATTTATGTCTCCTATTGACTGCCCTTTTAGATCTGCTGAGTGGATTATTTCGAAAATTAAAAATGAGTCAAAAATTATAATTATTGATTTTCACGCTGAAGCGACAGCAGAAAAAATGGCTTTAGCTAATTTTTTAGATGGTAAAGTAAGCTGTGTAATAGGAACTCACACTCACATTCAAACAGCTGACGAAAGAATTTTACCTAACGGTACTGGATATATTACTGACGTTGGAATGACCGGACCTTATGAATCTGTGATAGGTATGAAAACTCAGGCAGCTATTAACCGATTTCTTTACCAGACACCGCAAAAGTATGAAACTGCAAAAGATGAAGTTCACCTTAGTGCATTATTTATAAAGATTGATATTGAATCAGGTAAAACCACTTATATTGAAAGAATCTTTTTTCCGGAATTTGAAAAATCCAAAAACTATAACAATGTTGAAACATCCTCTTCCCCGGCTTGATAAAGATGAAGAATTAAGAAACTTACTTCTGCCCTACTGCCGATTGCATTATGGAGAAATCTGGAAGGATAAAAAAGCAGGACACAGAGTTATTTGCTGCGATTGCACTGATAAGGACTTATTATCAAAGTTATTCGAGAATTTTAATGGGAAATTAGCTATTCACGATCCGCCATATAATTTTAATGCATTTCAAAAATATGATGAAAATGGGTTTTACAATTGGTGTAAAAAGTGGATTGATATAACTTATTTATTCCTTGATGATAATTCCTCTTTATATGTATGGCTTGGTGCGGAACATAAAAACTTTTTTCAACCATTTGGAATTTTTCTTAATCTTATGTCTGAGACTAATTTTAAATCAAAAAATTTTATTACACTTCGTAACCAAAGAGGATTTGGCACTCAAAAAAACTGGATGTCAGTTAGACAAGAGCTTTTATACTTTGTCAAAGGAAAACCAACATTTAATATTGAAGCCGAATACACTGATATACCAAAGACATTAAAAGGATATTATAAAACTATAAACGGAGTAAATACTGAAAATTTTGAGAGAAGTAAATCAACAAATATCCGAGCAGGTAATGTTTGGATAGACATTCAGCAAGTCTTTTACAGAATGGAAGAAAATGTAAATGGATGTTATGCTCAAAAACCATTAAAAGCTATTGAAAGAATAATCAAAGCTTCAAGTAACGAAAATGAAATTGTTTTTGATTTCTTTTTACATTCAGGAACAACTCTCATAGCGGCTGAAAAACTTAATAGAAAATGTTTTGCTGTGGATATTGATCCTGTTTTTTGTGAAATTTCTATCAGAAGAATTGAACATTTCCGAAATAATGGTAAGACGGGCTGGCAAAATTCAAACCCGTTTTATGAAGAAATAATGAGTAATAAAAAGATTAAAAATTATCTTAAGTCAAAATATAAAATAGAATATTAAAGGGGACTTTATGCAAATCATTGATGGTAAAAAAATATCAGCAGAAATTAAGAATGAACTTAAAGTTCAAATTGAGGAATTGAAAAAACAAGGTAAGAACGTTCCAGGTCTTGCGGCAATCTTAGTTGGAGATAATCCTGCTTCTCATATTTATGTTACAAGCAAAAGCAAATCCTGCCAGGAAATTGGAATGCGTTCAATTGTTGAAACTCTGAGTTCTGATATATCTCAAAATGAATTATTAGACATCATAAAAAGATATAATGAAGATGATAATTATCACGGAATTCTTGTTCAGCTTCCTCTTCCAAAACATATAGATGAAGATAAAATAATAGAAGCTATTGCTCCAGAAAAAGATGTTGATGGTTTCCATCCTGTCAGTGTTGGCAATCTTGTAATTGGTAAAGATACTTTGGTTAGTTGTACGCCCGCAGGAATACAAGAACTTCTTAAAAGATATAATATTGACACTCAGGGTAAACACGTTGTTGTTGTCGGAAGAAGTAATATTGTAGGAAAACCAATTGCTAATCTTCTTCTGCAAAAAAATAAATTTGCAAATTCAGTTGTAACTGTTTGCCATTCTGCTGCGAAGGATTTATCCGTATTTACACGACAAGCAGATATTCTGATTGCAGCTATAGGAAAAGCAGAAATGATTAAAGCAGATATGGTAAAAGAAGGTGCTGTAGTCATTGACGTTGGGATAAATCGAGTTGATGATCCTTCAAGCTCCAAAGGTTATAGAATAGTAGGAGATGTTGCATTTGAAGAAGTATCTAATAAATGTTCGTTCATTACTCCAGTACCTGGCGGAGTTGGACCAATGACTATAGCAATGCTTTTAAGTAATACATTCAAAGCCTATAAATTATACGGAGGATAATTTGGATAGCAGAAGATTTTCTATTCCTGAATTAAATATTGAACAGATTATTGAACAATCAAAAAACTTAGTCGAGAATTTACAATCCGTAAATCTTACTAATACTGAGCTTGCTAAATATATTGACCATACATTACTCAAACCAGATGCAAAACAAGAAGATATTCTTAAACACTGCAAGGAAGCAATAGAATATGGATTTTATTCTGTATGTGTAAATCCTGTTTGGGTTGAATTTTGTTTTAATCAATTAAAATCAACGAATGTTAAAGTTTGCTCTGTCGTTGGCTTCCCTTTAGGCAGTAATAAAACTGAAATTAAATTGCGTGAAACTGAAATGGCAATCTCTGATGGTGCTGAAGAAATTGATATGGTAATAAATGTTGGTAAACTAAAGTCAAAAGATTATGAATATGTTCTTAACGACATTAAGAATCTTGCTGATTTGACTAAAAGATTTAATAGTAAATTAAAAGTGATAATTGAAACTTGCTTGCTTACTGATGAAGAGAAAGTAATTGCTTCAGCCATTTGTAAACAAGCAGGAGCTGATTTTGTAAAAACATCTACAGGATTTTCAACTGGTGGTGCAAACTTATTTGATGTTACTTTAATGAAAATCGCTGCTGATGGATTAGAAATTAAAGCAAGCGGTGGAATTAAATCTAAATCTGACGCACTTAAATTTATTGCTGCCGGCGCAACCCGATTAGGTACAAGCAGTGGAGTAAAAATTATCAACGATGAAACCATTTCATCAGATTATTAAAATATGGTAATTGATTTAATTATTAAGCAAGAATTAGATGGTTTTTCTGCTCATATTCCATCAATCAAAGAATGTGAAGCTTGGGCAGATAATGAAGATAAAGCCATTGAAAAGATATTAGAATTAGCAGAGTTCTACTTGAAAATTCCAAAAGAGAAAATCATCGTTGATAAGGCAAGAAAAGAAATTAATGAAACGATTTACAAACTTATCTTTGAAAAAAAATAAATATGCAAAAGTTTGTTTCAGAGAAGCGTTTGCAAAAAATCAAATCGGTTATTTCTGCACGTCAATTTGATTTAACACTTGTTATAGAAAACATTCACGACCCTCATAATGTTAGCGCAATTCTTAGAACTTGTGATGCTGTTGGTATAAATAAAATTCATCTTGTTTACACAATCGAAAAATTCCCTAAGCTCGGAAGAAAAACTTCCGGTAGTGCTGTTAAATGGATTGAACGAGAAAAACATACTGATATTCCTTCTTGCTATTCAAAACTAAAAAACGAAAATTTTCAAATTCTTGCTTCTACTCTCAGCTCCGATTCAATGAGTCTTTATGATATTGACTTCACAAATAAAACTGCTATAGTTCTTGGGAATGAACATCGCGGTATTTCATCTGAAGCATCAGATTTAGCAACCAATAGGTTTTCTATTCCTATGAAAGGAATGGTGCAAAGTCTCAATGTTTCTGTTGCAGCCGCAATTATATTATATGAAGCTTTCAGACAAAGATTGCAAAAAGGTTTATATGATAAATCTGTATTAACTGAATCTGAATTTAACTCAATAATCAATAAGTGGTGCAAGAAATGAATGCCACTTTTCAAAAAGTAAAAAGAGTAAAAGGAGAATTAACCTTTAAAGGAGATAAATCCATTTCCCATCGGGCTGTGATCTTGGCTTCAATGGCTGAAGGGATTTCAGAAATCTTTAATATTTCTGAGTGTGAAGATGTAAAGTCAACAATTAATGCTTTCAAATTGCTTTGTGCAGAATTTTATTATGAAGATGAAAAATTATTAGTAAAAGGAATTGGAAAGAACAACTTTCGTCAACCTGATAAAATTATTGATTGTGGAAACTCAGGAACAACTGCACGATTGCTTTCCGGAATTCTTGCAGCTCAAAATTTTCAATCAACCATAACGGGAGATGAATCGCTTTCTCAACGCCCGATGAAAAGGATTATCGAACCTTTAGAGATGATGGGAGCAAAAATTTCTCATAATAATTTCAGATTGCCTGTTACTTTTCATTCAACTGCTGATTTATATCCAATTAGTTATGAACTAAAAATACCGAGTGCACAGGTTAAGTCTGCAATTTTGTTAGCCGGCTTATTTAACGATAACAGAACAGAAGTTATTGAAACTATACCTTCAAGAGATCATACGGAAAGGATTTTGAAGTTAGAATATGAAATTCGTGATAATAAAAAATTCATTTTTAGCTCTTCAAAAAATTATCCAAAAAAGGATCAGTATTTAATTCCTGGCGATATTTCGTCAGCTTCTTTTTTTATTGTTTTAACACTTTTAACCAAGAATTCACAACTATTGATTAAAAATGTTTCTATTAACCCAACCCGAATCTCTTTTATTGATATTTTGAAAAGAATGGGTGCTGAGATTTCAATAGAAAAAACTGGAATTTCAAACGGTGAACCATTAGGGAATATAACTGTTAGGTCTTCAGAATTGAGTAATATAGAAATTTCTCCAGATTTAATTCCAAACATAGTTGATGAGATTCCTATTCTTTCGGTCGCTGGGATTTTTGCAAATGGAGAATTTCAAATAAGAAATTGCAGAGAACTAAGATATAAGGAAAGTGATAGAATTTCTGCTCTATGTAAAAATTATCAAAAGATTGGTTTAGATGTTAGTGAATTTGAGGACGGATTTTCTATCTCAGGTAAAATAAAAAATCTCTATTGCAGCTTTGAAACTTTTAATGATCACCGCACTGCAATGACTTTTGCAGTACTTTCAATGTTACTTAATGATGGTGGTGAAATTGATAATCAACAATGTATTAAAATCTCAAATCCAGATTTCTTTAATCAATTATCACTGGTTACAATTTCTTAATAAATCAATAAAATCATCACTTATTTAGTAAGGGCTAACAAATACATAATTTTTAGTCAAAATCCGAGTAAAAAATATTTAAACGCAGAGACGCTGAGAACGCAGAGAGTTTTATCATTACATTACAAATTCAATCAAGAGATTATTTAACCACAGAGGAACAGAGGACACAGTGATTTTAATACTCTGCGGTTCTCTTGTATTTTCTCTGTGGCTCTCTGTGTAATTTTTTTTCTCAGTCCGCAAGTTGAATGATTGAGAGATAAAATTATTTAAACGCAGAGACGTTGAGAACGCAGAGAGTTTTATCAATACATTACAAATTCAACCACGAGATTATTTAACCACAGAGGAACAGAGGGCACAGTGATTTTAAAACTCTGCGGTTCTCTTGTATTTTCTCTGTGGCTCTCTGTGTAATATTTTTTTCTCTCAGTCCGCAAGTTGAATGGTTGAGAAATAAAATTAATTAAACGCAGAGACGCTGAGAACGCAGAGAGTACATACGATAATTCAACTCTATAAATAAATAATCTGATGCTCAAATTGTTGAATTGAAAGCTCTTCAAATATTTTATCAAAAATATCTGCGCCGAATTTGTTGTAAAAATAAATGAAATTTATTTCTCGTTCTTGAAGATTTTGATTTGGATATAGTATATTAGTTAATTTATTTATTTGCCTGATAACAGTATCGAACTTTCCTTCCTGAATTTTTATTGCTTTGCTCTGTAATTCATTCAATAATTGTAAACTTCTTTCTCTGTACTTACTAACTGATTCAGATAGAGGTTTATCAATCCTAAATAACTCTTGTTTTAATTCATCAAAAAGTAAGTTGATTTTATTATTACTGTTATTAAAAATATCATTCAGATTAAGTTCAGAAATTTTGCTAAATATTTTTTCTTTCAAATGATCACTTCCAAGAAAAATATCTATGATTTGAAGATTATACTTTTCGATAAAGTTTAATAAATGTTTTTCTAACAAAGTTGCTGAAGCCCTTGGATAGATGATAGGTGGTTCAAGATTGAAAAAAGGATAAAGTGGATTGACTTGTGCGAAATAAGAAATCTCACTGGGACCAGCAATATAAAACGCTGTATTAAAAAGATAATCCTGAGCAATTGGTCTTAATAAAACATTAGGGCTGAATTTTTCTGGATAGATTTCAATCTCTTGTAAAAGTTCATCAGGTGAAAATTGTTTTCTTTTTCTTTTAAGCTTAAAAATATTTTCGTCTGGCTCAATTAAAAATCTTCCATTGTCTAAAGAATAAAATAAATTAACTGGCTTAATTTTGACCTGAGCGTGATAACTCTCTTCCAATACAGCACTTACGGAAACAAGTTTTTCAGTGTGAACTCTGAAATTTTTAATCTCTTCTGAAAATAATGGTTTAAGTAACTTTTTAACTTCACCATTTTGCGGATCAAAAATTAGTAATCCGTATTTGTCAAAAATATTGAATAACAATTCTCTGAATGATTGTTTAAAGGTTTTTCCAGTAGCGTAGAATTGTTTCAACTTATCCAGCAAAGAAGATTTAAATTCAGTATTTCTCAATTCTGCTTCTAATTTTGTAAAAACATCATTAATAGAATCATCAAATAAAATTGAACCGACACTTTCTCTCAACTCATCTTCTTCAATATTTTTTTTGTATGAAATTGTAACGAGATCATTCGCATCATTGAGAATGTTAAAAGAATTTACTTCGTTAAAATCGTGGTCGTCACTTTCCATCCAAAATAAAGGAACGAAATAATAATTATCATATCGTTCATTAAGATGAACAGATAGTTTAATGGCGGTTATGATTTTATAAAAAGTGTATAACGGACCTCCAAATATTCCTAATTGCTGCCCTGTAATTACAAAAAGTGTCTTTTTATCATTTATTATTTCTAAGTTTTTAGCAGTTTTAGGAGATAAATTTTTAAACTCAGAATATTGAGTTTTTAATATTTCTTCTAGCTGAGATTTATTTGGATTGTACCTATTGCTTACTTTGTTGAAGATTTCCGGATAATCTTCTCTCTTCCTGAAATCATAATAATAAAAAGATTTTACGTTATCGAATTCATACAAATAATCCAAAAATAGATTCTGATGATTTGGTATTTCTGCAAAATTTATATTCATTGTTTCCTTAAAAATTAAATTAGATGTTTCAAAAGTAACTAAATATAGACTTCGTTTCAATTATAACCATATTTCGAGATAGAGATAACTTTAATATGAGTTCATAGTAAAAATTATTCTGATTAAGTTTGGAATGAAAAATAAAAGATTTAGGGAAATTATGTTCAGCAATATTAACTCTCGTCAAACTCCAATTGATTCACAAATCGTAGATAAAATACTCACAGAAAATAAAATTACTGATTTGAGTTTATCATCAATCAGAGAAATAAAAAAACTTGTTGATGATATAGAAACTTCTACTAATCAAAAATTTGTAAGAATGGAAATGGGAATTCCAGGTTTGCCTGCATCGTCAATAGGAATTGAAGCTGAAATAAAGTCATTGAAAAATGGAGTTGCTTCAATTTATCCTGATATTTATGGAATTCAACAATTAAAAATCGAAACGTCAAGGTTTGCAAAATTATTTCTTGATCTAGACATCAGCCCTGAATCCTGCTTCCCTACTACTGGTTCAACAATGGGAAGTTTTGCCGCATTCCTGATTCTTGCTCGATTTCATAAACAAAAAGATACTATTCTTCTTATCAATCCCGGATTTCCGGTTCATTATCAACAACTTAGAATTTTGGATATTAAAACCAAATCATTCGACATATATGAATTCAGAGGAGAGAAATTAAGAGCTAAATTAGAGTCGTATTTTAGTGAGGGAAATATTTCAGGAGTTCTTTATTCTAATCCAAATAATCCTTCCTGGATTTGCTTTACAGAAAATGAACTGAAAATTATCGGTGAACTTTGCACTAAATATGATGTCATACCAATTGAAGACTTGGCTTACTTTGCTATGGATTTCAGGAAAAATTTATCAAAGCCGGGAGAACCTCCTTTTCAGGCAACTGTTGCAAAATACACTGAACATTACATTTTAACTATCTCAAGTTCAAAAGCTTTTAGTTACGCTGGTCAAAGGATTGCAATGTTAGTTTTATCAGATAAACTTTATTCACGTAAATATGAAAATCTTAAAAGTTATTACTTAACCGATTGTTTTGGACACGCTTTAGTTTATGGAAATCTCTATGCAATATCTGCAGGCATTACTCATTCAACTCAATTTGCTCTATCTGAATTATTCAAAGCAGTCAATGATGGAACTTATGACTTCGTTGAAGAAGTTAGAGAGTATGGTGAAAAAGCAAAAATATTGAAAGAGATTTTTATTAAGAATGGTTTCAAAATTGTTTATGATAAAGATGAAGATGAACCAATTGCAGATGGTTTTTATTTCACTGTTTCATATCCAGGAATGAACAGCGATAAATTATTAAAAGAATTACTGTATTATGGAATCAGTGCTATCTCATTGCGAATTACTCAAAGTGAAAGAATTGAAGGAATTCGTGCCTGTGTATCATTAGTAAAACGTGAACAGTTCAAAGACTTAGAAGAGAGATTATCGAAATTTAGAATTGATCACCCTGCTTAGTTTTTAATTTGATAATCTAATATTCAATTCAATAATATTACCTGAATTAATTTTGTAATTTTCAAACATTGAGTAAACCACGTTCCCTATTTCAGAGGGTTTAATCCATTTACTAAAATCTGCATTCGGCATCCAATTTCTGTTCGATTCAGTATCAATAATAAATGGAGCAATACCAAAAACAGAAAGATTTATTCTTTCTCCTTCTATTGACAAACATTTAATTAAATATGATAAAGCAGCTTTTGAAACACCGTAGGCAAATTTATTCTCTGATGGATGATTGGCTGTATAAGCAGAAGTAAATCCACATACTCCATATTTTGATTTTCTTACAATTTGTGAAAATTTCTTTGCGATATTAAAGTTAGCAATCAAGTTCATACTCAACATTTTTTCTAAATCATTTTGGGTTGTCTCCCAAATTGATACTCCACCCCAAAATCCACCAATAGTTGAAAATAAGTACAATGCAGAATCCGAATCAGAATTGACTGAACTAAAAGCACTTTCAACATTTTGTTCAATACTCAAATCTGAGATAACAATTTGTTTTGTATTGTCTATTTTTTTATCAAAAGCAAAATCAAATAAATAAATATCATCAAAATCTTTCTGAGTTAAAGTTTCAGTAATACCTTTCCCTAATTGACCATTTGAACCGAAAATTAACAACTTCTTTTTCATTGACCCTCCATTATTTTTTCTTCTTGTTATTGTTTTTAATCTTTTCACTATTGTCGAAGATTTTGAATTTAGCTACAACAGGAAAATGATCACTATAACCACCTAAATATCTATTGCCTCCGTAAGTTGGAAATGGTGCACCTTTGTATTTGCCACTTTTAGTTACAATAAATTCTGGTGAATAAACATCGAAGGAATCACAGATGTATCTTAATCTTTTGCCAATAATCAAATCTCTCGAAACGATAATCTGGTCAAGCATATTCCAATCATCCTGAAATTTGTATGACCCAATCCCTTCACTGAATTTTTGATAAGAAAGATTAAACAAATCTGTTTCATCATCAATAGCAGTCAATTTGTTTTCTATATCTACATCACATAAAAGTGGTTTTGCCTTTAAATGTTCAAGAATTGAAATGTTGTTAGGCTCATCGTTTAAGTCTCCAACGATAATAATTTTAGCTATAGGTTTTGTATATAAAATTGATTCTACTCTTGCTCGTAAAGTTTTTGCTGCGGTTATTCTGTTAATTTCTGATTCTTCCTGACCGCCTCTTCTTGAGGGCCAATGATTAGAAAAAAAATAGATAGTATCTTTATCATAGAACAATAAAGCTGCACCAAGAATTAATCTTGTTCTGCTTCTACCTCTTAGTTTGACTGTATCTGCATAGACTTCGAGTAGTTTAAATTTATCTGACTTGAACATAATACCAGTTTGAATCCCACGTCCATCTGGTGAATTAGGAGAGACTGATAAATATTTTTTATCGGGTAAAAAATGATTGTTCATTGAATCAAGTAAAAATCCGTGTTCAACTTCGCAAACTCCAATTATATCTGGTGCATTGCCATCATTCATCGAGCGAATAACTCTTGCCATATTGAACATTTTTCTTTCAAGTCTTTCCTGATTCCATTCTTTTTGTGAATCAATTTGAAATTCTGAATCATCTGTTGTTGGATCATCCTCTGTATCAAATAGATTTTCAAGATTGTAAAATGCTACATATAAAGTAGAATCTCTACCAGATGCATTAAGTCCAATTTGAAATAAAAATGTAATAATCAATAAAAACTTTGCCATTGTTCTCCATATTAAATTAAATTTTATAAGCATTCAAAAATATATTTTTTTTGATAAACCTTATCTCTGAACAACAAGATACAGCAAACAAAATCTAAATTTTCCTTTGTGTCTTTGAGACTTAGTGGCATTCAATCTCCGTTGATTAGGTAATTAGCCGATTATAAAATAGTGTATTAGCCACAATGACACTAAGGTACAAAGAAAATTAAAAACTTCTGTGATTCAACTTACGGTTTTATAGTTATTAAGTTTTTTCAACAATGTTAAAAACAATATAAAATCCCGAAGGGATTTAATATTAATAAAAATGTACAAGAATAATTCACAACTCCAACGGGGTTGAATATTCTGCATTTTACAAACCCTTTATGCTTTCTAAGTCTTTATGAAAATCAGTGCTGTCAAAAATGAATTCTTAACAAAATAAAAAGCTGGTTATTAAAATATTTTCAAAGAACTACATTTTTATTTGAATTTAATTCCTCTGCAAAATAAGGTAATAAGGTAGATGATTTTTATTGATTGTTGTTACTAAGGTTTCAATTACATTATATTGACAAAGTTTGAAGAAGCTTAACATAAAAATTTTATTTTCATAAAACCTTAGTAACGATATACATCCCGGGAACTACTAACCTTATTACCTTATCTTTTTTCATTAAAATTATTTTGGAAAGATGTGATAAAAATATTTGCTTGTAAATTTTTCAACAGATTAATAGTCTGTTCTACATTTTTTATATTTTGATTACGAAAAAATAAAATTAAAAATAATGCATAATAAATCTCTGATTTTCATTGATGCGATGGCGTTAGCTTATAAAGGCTACTTTGCATTTATTAACAGACCTTTGCGAACAAGTAAAGGTGAACCAACTTCGGCTGTGTATGGTTTTTTATCTCAATTACTTCGTGTTATTGAAGTAGAAAAACCTGATTATATCGCAATAGCTACGGACTCCAAAGAAAAAACTTTTCGTCACGATAAGTATCCGGCATATAAATCATCAAGACAAGTAATGCCGGATGATATGATTCCACAATTGCAAAGAATAAATCAAATTATTGAAATTCTTAAAATACCCTTATACATTGTTCCCGGCTTTGAAGCCGATGACATAATTGGAACTGCTTTAAATCAAGCTGAAAAACTTGGCTTCAATGGATTTGCAGTTACTCCTGATAAAGATTATTTCCAACTTATTACAAGTAAAATAAAAATCATCAGACCTGGAAAATCAACTGATGAAGCATTATTGTATGATACAAAACGCTTCGAAGAAGAATTTGGTTTCGAACCAAAATATATGATTGATTATCTCGCCCTTGTTGGCGATAGTAGTGATGATATACCTGGTGTAAAAGGCATTGGTGAAAAATCTGCAACACCTCTAATACAACAATTTGGAACAATAGAAAATATCTATCAAAATCTTGATAAAATCGAAAAGCAATCCATTCGCAAAAAATTGGAGGAAAGTAAAGAAAATGCTTTCCTTTCAAAAGATTTGGCAACAATAAGAAAAGATGTTCCTATCGAGTTTAACTTTGATTCAATGATTTTTGAGCTGCCGAATTTGCAATCGTTAAAAGATATTTTCATAGAATTGGAATTCAAAAATCTCTTATCAAAATTCAACAACCTATATTACAATACTTTTTCAAAACCTGAGATTTCGGAAAAGAAATTCAACCAGCCAATTTTAGAAACTAATGATTTATTCGTTGATGAAGAAAAGAATCCGAAACCGATACAGGAAATTGAAAAAACTGAATTGCTGAATATTGATAACGTGTTGGTTAATTATAAATATCTTAAAACAGAAGATGAAATAATTAATTTGAAAAATCATTTAATCGAAAACAAAATTTTTGCATTTGATACTGAAACAACTGATTTGAATATCTGGAACGCAAAACTTATTTCCTGTTCATTCAGCATAAAACCAAAAGAAGCTTATTTTATCAGACTGTTCGATGAATCTGAAGCAGATATTTTTTCTAATCAGAATATCCACGCATTTCCAATTAGTACTTTTATCAGATACTTTAAAGATGTTTTTGAAAATATATCAATTAAGAAAATCTGTCAGAATGGTAAATACGATATTGCCATTTTAAGAATGATAGGAATTGAAGTAAAGAATTTCTTTTTTGATACTATGCTTGCCGCTTATGTAGTTGATCCTGAACAAAAGAACGATATTAATAGTCTTTCTGAAAAATATCTCAACTATTCACCTATCAGAATTACAGAACTTATAGGTGAAAAAAAGAATGCAATTGAAATGCAAAATGTTGATTCAGATTTACTATTTAAATATTCCAGTGAAGATGCAGATATAACTTTTCAACTTTATGAAAAATTAGACTTAGTTCTTAAAGAAAATAAACTGGATAAAGTCGCATACGAAATTGAATTTCCACTGGTCGAAGTTCTTGAAAAAATGGAATATGAGGGTGTAAAGATTGATGTTTCAGTTTTGAATAGTTTGAGCAATGAAATGGAAATTCTACTATCAAATTATCAAAATGAAATTTTCAAACTTGTCGGAGAAGAATTTAATATTAACTCTACAAAGCAGCTTCAAGAGATGCTTTACAACAGATTGAAACTATCAACTGGCAGAAAAACAAAAACAGGATTTTCAACAGACGCACGCTCTCTGGAAAATCTCAGAGGCGAGCACGAAGTAATTGATATAATTCTTAATTATCGTCAGGTTTCAAAATTAAAATCAACTTACACTGATGCACTTCCAAAATTGATAAATCCAAAAACAAAAAGACTTCATACTTCATTTAATCAAGCAGTAGCGTCAACCGGAAGATTAGCTTCAAATAATCCAAATCTTCAAAATATTCCAATAAGAACAGAGTTGGGAAAAGAAATCAGAAAAGCATTTGTTCCAAGAGATAAAGATTATGTAATTCTTAGTGCGGATTATAGCCAGATAGAATTAAGAATTATGGCTTCGATTTGTGGAGATGAAACGTTAATCAATGCATTTAAAAACAAAGAAGATATTCACAGAAGCACTGCTGCTTTAGTCTTTAAAGTTAATCCGAAAGATGTTACTCCTGATATGAGAAGAAAAGCTAAAGAAGTTAATTTCGGAATTCTCTATGGAATTGGTCCTTTTGGTTTGAAAACGAGATTAGGAATTAGTCAGACTTATGCAAAAGAAATTATTGATAATTACTTTCTTACTTTTCAGAGAGTAAAAGAATATATGGATAATTCTATAAACAAAGCGAAACAAACCGGATACGCAGAAACATTAACAGGCAGAAGAAGATATCTTAAAAATATTAATAGCTCAAATCGAACAGTTAAACAATTTGAGGAACGTGCTGCTATCAATATGCCAATTCAAGGCACTGCTGCTGATATGATTAAATTGGCTATGATAAAAATTCATAAGGAACTTGAAAAGAGAAATTCTAAAACGAAAATGATTCTTCAAGTTCACGATGAATTGGTTTTTGATGCTCATAAATCAGAAGTTGATGAATTGAAGGATGAAATAAAATTTATGATGGAAACTGCTTTACCTTTGAGTGTCCCGGTTGTAGTTGATATTGGCATTGGAGATAATTGGCTTGACGCACATTGATTTTTGAATAATATTTTTATGGACGTAAAAGTAGATGAAATAAAAAAAATCCTTATCATCAAACCTCGAGGCATTGGTGATATTATTCTTTCAACCATTATTCTTGAAAATTTACAAAATCATTTTCATAATTCTAAAATTGATTACCTTGTTGAATCTTTTGCAAAAGAAGTTTTAGAAAACAATCAATTGATTAATAAAATTTTAACTTTTGAGAAGACTGATTTTATACTAAAAACTATTTTGAAGATTCGAAAAGAAAAATATGATTTGATAATTGATTTATGGTCAAACCCAAGAACTGCTCAGATAACTTTTTTTTCTGGAGCTAAATTCAGAGTTGGTTATGCTTACCGTGGAAGAAAATATGCCTACAATATTAAATCACAAGTCGGTAGAGGGAATACTCACTCAGCAGAGCATAATCTTGAACTGTTAAGCGTTGTAGGTATTCCTATTGTCTCAAAAAAAATAATTTATAATCTGACAAATGAATCAATAGAATTTGCTGAATCCTTTATAAATCAAATAGAAAAGAGGGAAACTCTAATTGGAATTATTCCATCTGGTGGCTGGAACTCAAAAAGGTGTCCTAAAGAAAAATGGGTTGAGATAATAAAAAGTTTATCGGGAAAAATTAACTGCAATATTTTAATTCTATGGGGTCAGGATGATTTTGAAGATGCAAATTTTATTAAAAATAATGTTACTAATTCAATCCTTGCCCCTGCAACAAACTTAAAACAAATGGCAGCTTTGCTAAGTCTATGTAATTTAGTCATTGCAAATGATTCTGGTCCAATGCATTTGTCGGCTGCTTTGGGTATTCCAACATTAGGTTTGTTCGGACCTACTGACCCTAAAAAACACGGACCATATTCAGATAACTCTGATTTTGTAATTAAAAATGATCTGCATTGTATCATTTGTAATAAATTAGAATGTCCATTTAATAAAGAATGTTTTTATCAACTGGATATTGACACTATCATTGAAAAATCTAAAAAGCTACTTGATAACAATGTTGAAAAGAATTGAATATTTTATCAAAAACTATTTATTGATAATTCTCAGTTCATTTAGTAAAGATTCTAAATCTTTTAATAAAGAATTAAAAATTGACTCAAACACAAAAATTCTTCTTATCCGAATAAATAGAATTGGGGATGCACTTGTAACAACACCATTTATTCATTTACTTAAAACAAAAAAGAATTGTAAGATTTACATTCTCGCTGATAGAAAAAATCATTTTGTTTTCAATAATAATCCTGATATAAATCAAGTTTTAATTTATGATAAAAGCTTATCAGGTTTTTTCAAAACAATAAAGACAATCAATTCATTAAAATTTGATTATATAATTGATATGCACGACGACGTATCTACCACAGTAAGTTTCATAATTGCTGCAAGTAAATGTGAAAATAAAATCGGACTTGAGAAATCAAATAAAAGTATTTTCACTCAGACAGTCCCCCGCCCTGATCCAAATAAATATCACGTCATTGAAAGATTATGCAGCTTTTCAAAGTTATTGGGGTTTGAATACAGTAAAGATGAGCTTAGTATAATTTATAATCCTTCTGTTGATTCTATAAATAAAATAGAAACTTTATTAAATAATATTTTCGACAAAACAAGATTTCTTCTTGGAATAAATATTTCAGCAGGTAGCGATGCGCGTTTCTGGAAAACTGAAAACTATAAACGATTGGTAGAAAATTTAATGGTATATGATATTAACATCCTATTGATTTGTCACGAAAAAGACTACTCTGAGGCTTTGAAAATTATTGATGAAAGATATATTCTTAACCCAAGAAAAGATTTTGATTTATTTGCTGCAGCAATTCAAAAATTAGATATGTTATTTTCACCTGATACATCTGCTGTTTTTATTGCTGATTCTAAAAGAGTTCCAGTTTTCGGATTATACGTTAAATACAGAATGAATGAAATGATTTGGAGTCCTTTTAATTCTGACTTTGATTGTGTAATAACTGAAGAGCAAAATTTAGATAATGTTCAGTTTGATTTAGTATGGAATAAATTCAAACCAATTTTTGAAAAACACTTTAATCAGTATATTAACTTTTGAAATCATCTTCGTGTCTTTGTGCCTTCGTGGCATTTATTTTTGCCAAAAAGGCTCTAAGACACAAAGGGAAAAAATTTGAAATATGATTGCATTAAATGAATTTAATTTGTTTTCATTTTCTAAAAGAATAGATCGTCCATTGATTTTGGATGGTGCAATGGGAAGTCTTTTGGAATCTAAAGGACTAACTTCAAATGATCCAAGTTGGTCTGCTAAAATCAATTTATCTCATCCTGACAAAGTTCTTAAAATTCATTTAGATTATATAGAAGCCGGAGCAGATATAATTACAACAAATACTTTCAGAACAAATCCTTATTCATTGAATCAGATTGGAGTTTTAGATTATAAAAAATTTGTCAAACAGGCGGTTAACATTGCTAAAGATGCTGTTGATAAAAAAAATGTTTTGATTGCAGCTTCAAATCCACCTGCAGAAGATTGTTACCAAAGACAAAGAAAAGCAACAAAGAAAGAGTTAGAACTAAATCATTGTTTACACATTGAAACTTTATACGAATATGGTTCTCACTTTATTCTAAACGAAACTCAAAGTCACTTTGATGAAATTAAAATAATTTGTGAATTTTGTAGTAAGAATCGCATACCTTTTGTTATCAGTCTCTATTTTGATGAAGATTTGAAAATTCTAAGTGGAGAAAAAATACAAGAAGTAATTAATTTTATAATCCAATATGAACCTTTAAGTATAGGATTCAATTGCATTACTAACTCATTATTAACCCTCCTCCTAAAAAACTTTAACTTTAACTTAAACTTTAACTGGGGCTTCTACCTCAACCTCTTCGATCATAAGAAAAACGATAAAAACTTTTATTCGTTTAACTTTTCATATAGTCAATTAATAAAAGATAAAATAAACCTTAAGCCAAGTTTCATTGGTGCTTGCTGCGGGTCAAGTCCGGAAGATATTAAATCACTAAAAGAGTTTTTAGATGGAAGAAATTACAGTTAAATCAATCTCAAAAATTAACATCGGGTTAAATATAGTTTCAAAACGTGAGGACGGATATCATAACTTAGAAACTATCTTCTACCCTATTCAACTTCACGATGTCATCAAATTTAGAAAATCAAATAAAATAAATTTTTCTTCAAACTCAGACTTATTAAATTCAGAGAAAGACAATCTTATTCTGAAAGCCATAAACATTTTAGAAAAACAAACTAACAAAAAATTAAACGTTGAAATTTATCTTGATAAAAAAATTCCAATTGGTGCTGGATTAGGCGGTGGAAGTTCAAACGCAGCGTTTACATTAAAAACTATCAATGAGTTATTTGAGCTTAATATTTCAAATAAAGAACTTCGAAAATTAGCATTAACACTTGGTTCAGATGTTCCATTGTTTTTATTTGATTTACCTGCTTATGCTGAATCGAGGGGTGAGAAACTTAAAAAAATAAACTTTAAGATTAGAGATTATATTCTCATCGTAAATCCTAATATTCATATTTCGACTAAATGGGCTTTTTCAAAAATTTCACCAGAAATACCACAACGTAGTCTAAGTGAAATAATAGAGAATCATCCGGACGACTATAGATTATGGAAAGAATTGATAAAAAATGATTTCGAGCCAATTGTTTTGAAGGAATATTCAGAAATCAGAGAATTGAAAGAATCATTAGTAGAACTTGGTTCAGAATTTTGTCTAATGACAGGAAGTGGTTCAACATTTTTTGCAATCTTTAAAGAAACTAAACTTCTTAATGAAGCAATAGAATATTTGGAAAGAAAAGGTTACTTCGTCTATTCAGAAAATCCTAACTGACAGCTGATTCTAAAAACTCAACAGAAGTTTTACCTGAATCCATTTTAATTTTTAAGCCAATTGGGATTGTAACAAAATCTTTTATATGACCGTGAGGGAAGACATAAATTGAAGGAATTTTTAATGGACAGATGTAATCATCAATTACTTCCCCTAAAGTAAGTGTTTTCTTATTTGCATCATCTTCGTAACAATCAACAAATCTGCCTAAAATAATTCCTTTTATTTTTGAAAAAACTCCACTTAATCTAAGTTGATTTAATAGTCTATCCACTTTATACGGCGCTTCGTTAATATCCTCAATAAACAAAATTTTATTTTTCATTTCAGCGAAATACTTTGAACCCAATAAAGCTGTAAACACAGCAAGATTACCACCAATTATCTGACCCGAAGCAGTTCCTTTTCTTAAATACTGAGGTTCTGGTTCGGTCGGGTATTTTATTTTGCCAATTTTCTTCTTTGATGTTATTAAATTCCAGAAAAATTCTTCAGTAAACGGACTTATTTCATCAACAAAATCCACTGCAGGCATAGGACCCGCAAAAGTTATCAATCCTGTCTTTGTAAAAATTGCATTTTGAAGAGCAGTAATTTCACTATATCCGACAAAAATTTTAGGATTAGATTTTATCAAACGATAATCAATTTTATCAAGCAATCGAAACGCACCATATCCACCACGCAATGAAAAAATCGCTTTAACATTTTTGTTCTTGAACATTGAATGCAAATCATTTAATCTTTCTTCATCTGTTCCGGCTAAATACCCTCTGTATTTGCCAACATTCTTTCCAACCTCAACAGAATAGCCTAATTTTTCAAAATAACTTACCGAGCTTTGAATTCTGTTTAAGTCATCAGGTGTGGAGGCAGGTGAAATTAGCCCTATTAAATCTCCTTTAAATAATGCAGAGGGTTTTATTGTTTGCATAATTACCTTAATTTTTTCTGCGAATATAGTTCAAATCATTAAAACAGAGAAAATCTGCAATTTCAACGATTTTTTAACATTTAGATAATATTTATTTTACTATTGGATAACATATTTACATTGTAATATTTACTTGTATATCTCATATTTACACATCATTAAAAACTAATTCTTTAAATAATGAAGAAAAATATTCTTTTTATAGGTGGTTCACTTAATCAAACCATTCAAATGCACAAAATTTCAGAGTATTTGAAGGATTATAATTGCTGGTTTACCCCTTATTACGCCGATGGTTACATAAGATTTTTAACAAATTTAGGCTTTTTGAATTTTACAGTTTTAGGCGGTGAGTTTAAAAGAAGAACCCTTGAATACCTTAGGTCAAACAACCTGCAGTTAGACTATGAGGGAAAAGATAGAAAATATGATTTAGTTTTTACTTGTCAGGATTTAATCATTCCAAAAAATATTAGAACTTCAAGAATAATTCTCGTTCAAGAAGGGATGACCGACCCTGAGAATTTATGGTATCATATTGTCAAAAATTTAGGTTTACCCCGTTGGGCGGCAAGCACTTCAATGACTGGATTATCTGACTTATATGATGTTTTTTGTGTTGCTTCAGAAGGATATAAAGAATTGTTTATCAAAAAAGGCGTTAAAGCAGAAAAAATCAGAGTAACAGGAATTCCAAATTTTGATAATGTAAAAGAAATATTAAATCTTGAGTTTGAACACGATAATTTTGTTCTTGTCGCTACTTCAGATATGCGTGAAACTTTTAAGTACGAAAACAGAAAAAAATTCATCAGAAAAGCCCAGCAAATTGCAAATGGCAGAAAACTTATTTTCAAACTTCACCCCAATGAAAAACATAAAAAACGTGAAGCTGAAATAAAAAAGTATGCACCTGAAGCTTTAGTTTATTATGGAATTCCGATTGACCCACTAATTGCTCACTGTGATGTTTTAATCACACGATATTCTTCAGTAGTTTATCTTGCTTTGGCTTTGGGAAAAGAAGTATATTCCGACATAGATTCTGAAACTCTGCTAAAATTGATGCCGATTCAAAATGATGGTAGTTCTGCTAAGTTAATCGCAGAGGAAGGAAGAAAATTACTGGAATTATCTTCTACTAAAGAGAAAGAATTTTTCGAACTTCCAATTCAAAAGATATTTAAAAGAAAGAAGTTACTTAGTTCTAATTCTTAAGTTTAATAATGAATATTGTAATAGTAGTACAAGCAAGGTGCTCTTCTACAAGGCTTCCTGATAAAGTTTTGCTTCCATTAGCTGGTGAAAGCTTACTGTTTCGTCAGCTTGAACGAATTTCTTATTCTAAACTCAAAGGGCAAATTATAGTTGCAACTTCCACCGAAAATTCCGATGATGTAATTGAAAAACTTTGCATTGATAAAAATTTTAACTGCTACAGAGGAAGTCTTAATGATTTACTCGACAGACATTATCAGGCTGCTAAGTTATTGAATGCTGATGCTGTTGTAAAAATTCCTTCCGATTGCCCATTGATTGATCCAAAAGTTATTGATAAGGTAATTGGATTTTTTATTGAGCATTCATCAGATTTTGATTTTGTTTCTAATCTTCATCCTGCTACTTATCCTGACGGTA
>Ga0101944_10002785_pt1 | contig 26842 bp, 27 predicted proteins | sample DewCreD2012metaG_FD_75245 | JGI IMG/M metagenome (GOLD analysis project Ga0101944, IMG submission 75245) | Hot spring sediment bacterial and archeal communities from British Columbia, Canada, to study Microbial Dark Matter (Phase II) - Dewar... ... | reverse complement strand
ATCATCGCGCCGGGCAGAGGTGGAGCAGAGTGGCTGCAGATGGAAGCCCAAATCCGCGGATTAAAAACCGTCAACAACCCCGTTGACATCGGTGTCCGCGTCGAGCTTTTGGCTTCAGTTATGGAAAACTTAACCAAAGTGCTCTATGAACCTAAACTCGTTTACTATTCACGCGCCTTCGACGACCAAGTACGCACCTTCTGCGTTTCACCGTATGGCGAGGTCACAACTGAATCCTACGATGGTGTCTTAACCGTCAACGGCGGCAGCCACGCAGAAACCCGAACCGCCAACACCAACTTCGCCATACTCGTCAGCACCCAATTCACCGAACCCTTCAAAGAACCCATAGCGTACGGCAAATACATCGCCCGCCTATCCAACCTCCTCAGCGGCGGAGTCATGGTACAGAGACTTGGAGACCTTGAAAGAGGTAGACGCTCAACCCCTGAACGCCTCGCCCACAGCGTCCTTAGCCCAACACTCAAAAACGCCACTCCCGGAGACCTCAGCTTCGTGTTACCTTACCGCTACCTCGCCGACATCCGTGAGATGCTCCAAGCCTTGGACAAGATTTCTCCAGGTGTCGCTTCCCCTGAAACGCTGCTCTACGGTGTCGAAGTCAAATTCTACAGTAGCCACCTACAGTTAAACACCAGCTTAGAAACCAAGATCAAAAACATGTTCACCATCGGCGACGGTGCAGGCGTTACACGTGGCCTCATCCAAGCCTCAGCAAGCGGCGTCATAGTGGCCAGAGAGATTCTAAAGAGAGAAAACCTCCTAAAGGCGTAAAACGATGGCTGTGGCTCAAAACATCCAGTGTTCGCATTGCGGTGCGCCAGTGGAGTTTAAGCCAGGCGAAATCGTGGCGTCTTGTCGCTACTGCGGTTTTACCACAGTCATTCAAACAGGCAAAGCCTTCAACTTTGAACATTCACTGCTTTTGAACAATTACTCACCTGACCAGATTGAAAATTTTGTGCGGGACTGGATGCGGTCAGGGTTCATGAAACCAGGAGATTTAGCGAAGAAATCCAAAATTCTTGAAAAAAACCTCGTTTACCTACCGTTTTGGGTAGTTTCGGTACAAGCGTCAACCAAATACAAGGGCATTTTTGAACGCATCGCACCACCCATAGTCAAAGAAGGCCAAATACAAAAAGAGTACAATTGGCTGGTTTTGGCACGGAGCGCCGCGGGATTCCCCACCAAAGAATACAACGTTCCGCTAGCGGGGAAAGTGCCGTATGATTTCCGCAAAATCGAAGGTTTCGCTAAACTTTTAAACAGCGAAATCGAACGGGATCAAGCCTTAGAAGTAGCCAAACAACAAATCGACAGCCACCACAGGTTTCTGCTCCAGCAAGACGTCGACCGGATAATAGAAACCACAACCACAGTTGAAGCGAAACAGATGGTGTATTTGCATGCGCCAGTGTGGTTCATCAAGTACGAATACAAGGGCAACAACTACCAGATGATAATCGACGGCTCAAAGGGCATGGTTCTCAAAGGCGACATACCTAACGCTAAGTTCTAGCCAACCTTTAAAAGTAAGCTTTTTCCATTAACGGAATGCGAATAATGGAGGAATTGAGAAATGAGCGAAAATAAAGATGTTTATGCCCAAGCGAAAAGCCAAATGAGGCTTTCGGAAAAAATTGCGGCTGCCCTTCCAGGTTTCCGCGGATATAAAGAGAAGGAACTGCGCCGCGAATCAGATAAATTAATCAGAAATCACCTCACCCTCAAACTCTCCAAAGCCAAAGATAACGTCAAAAGCATCTCTCAAAAGATAGCGGACAGACGCTACTTTGACGTACTAGAAGATGTGGACCGCTTAAACGCTAAAATGGACCGCATCACACAGAAAATCAATCATGCCTCTTACGGTTACGCAGGCTTCTTTGACGTGGTTAAAGTTAAAGAGGAAAACCTTGACCGCATGATAGCCTTCGACAATCAACTACTCGACAGTGTAAACGCCTTAACCGCTGAGATAGATGCCTTCAAAGCTCAACTGATGAACGGCGACTACAAAAACCTCAAAGACAGCGTTCAAAGCGTAACTGACAAGTTCGAGTTGCTCGAAGACACCTTTGATAAGCGACAGGAAGTAATCATGGGAGTGAATGCATAATGCCACAAGTAATTGAATGGTCAAACGTCGGCGCAGAAGACATCGTCTGGCGCTACCCAATCGAAGACATCACATGGGGCGCCCAACTCATCGTTAAAGAATACGAGATGGCTGTGTTCTTCCGAGACGGAAAAGCCTACGACGTGTTCGGCCCCGGACGCCACACCCTAACCACCCTAAACTTACCCATACTAACGAGCCTCCTCACACGTTTAGCGGGCTTCGGTGGCAACAAACCCTTCAAAGCCACCGTGCTCTTCATCAGCACCAAAATCTTCGCAGGCAAATGGGGCACACGGGCACAGACCACCGAGTTAGCTCCTCTGCAAGTGTATGGGCAATTCTGGTTCAAAATCGGCGACGCCAGCCTATTCGTTAACGAAGTCGTCGGCGGACAGAAAGCCTACACCACCGACAGCGTCAACAGCTTCCTACGAGGCTTCCTAAACGAGAAAATCATCGACGAACTCAGCCACTACGACATAGTCACAGTGTTCACCAGACTAAACGAAACCAGCGTCATCGTCAAAAACACCTTAATCGACTACTTCAAACGCGTCGGCATCGAATTAACCGACCTCCGCTTCGAAGGCATCGACACCACACCCGAGTACCGTGAACGCCTCTTCTGGCTCAAAACAGGCCAAACCGCAGCCGGAGACGTCCTCCGCATGGAAACCGTCAAATCCGCAGCAGCAAGTCTCGGTCAAGGCGGCGGTTCAGGCGCCCTCGGTGCAGGCATGGTACTCATCCCGCAAATCATGAACCAACAAGGCGCACCCCAAGCAGCCCCCGCAGCAGCCTTGGTCATCTGCCCCAAATGCAGCGAAAAAGTTCCCGCAACCAGCAAATTCTGCCCCAACTGCGGAACACCCCTTGCACCCCCCAGCCAACAAGCCATAACCTGCCCCAACTGCGGCAAATCCATCCCAGCCAACAGCAAATTCTGCCCTGAATGCGGACACAAATTCAGCTAGGAGAACCCCTCCATGAGCGAAAGCAACCGCCAACTGCTCACCCTCGGCATCTTCCTCCTCACAATCGTAGTGGCCATAGGGCTCTACGCTGTGGGGTTGATTGAGTGGACGCTGATTGCGCCGGTAGTTCTGTTGCTTTCGGGACTATGGATGCTGGCGTTGGCCGCAATCCGAATGGGAAATCCCATTAGGTACGAACGTAGCGGATTCAGCACCATGGCGCTTGGGCTAATTGCGATTGCTGTGGGTGGAGCATGGTTCCTGTGGGGCATAAACTGGCTCTACTCCATCATCTTGGTACTACTAGTTGCAGCGGCGTTGTCACTCGCAGCAGCACTAAAACGCAAATAACCCTTTCTCTTTCTTTCCTTTCTGTAAAAATTTTTGGTTGCTTGTTTACTCGGGGCTTTTTTGTAGACTCCAAGGTCTGAGGTGTGAAAGGATAGTGGTAGGTTTTGCCACACCATAGCGTATACCTCTAAATGCTCTGTATGTAAAGTTAAATACCACATTACCTTAGTTAGACAATCATCCAAGTGACCCCAAATGTTAGACATCAAACTCATCCGCGAAAACCCCGCCCTCGTCAGAGAAAACCTAGCAAAACGCAACAACCCCGAATGCCTTCAGATGCTAGACGAGCTCATTACACTTGATAAGGAATGGCGAGCTAACAACACAAAACTAAACGACCTGCGCCATGAACGAAAACAAGTCACCATGGAAATTGCTAAACTCAAAAAAGCCTGCCAAAACGCTGACGCTGCATTCGCTAAAGCCCAACAAGTTGACCAGCAAGTTACCGCTGCAGAGAAGCAGGTGGTTGAGCAGGAAATAAAAATCAAAGACTACCTTTTGCGGTTACCTAACCTCTTAGACGCCACTGTACCAGTTGGAAAAGACTCCACTGAAAACGTAACCGTCAAAACATGGGGCACACCGCCAAAATTCAATTTCCAAATAAAAAACCACATCGACCTCGCTTTGGCATTGAACCAAGTTGATATGGAACGCGCAGGCAAAGTCAGCGCTGCACGATTCTTCTACCTCAAAAACGACGTGGCCATGCTAGACATGGCTCTGATGCATTTCGCGCTTGATGAACTGCAAAAGAGGGGTTACACGCCTGTTGTTCCGCCTTACATGATGAAACGTGACGCTTACGAGGGAGTAACTGCGTTAGGTGATTTTGAAGATGTACTTTACAAAATTCAAGGTGAAGACCTCTACATGATCGCCACCAGCGAGCACCCGCTGGCTGCTATGTACTGGAACGAAGTCCTAAAACAAGACGACATGCCAATCAAACTTGCAGGAATAAGCACGTGTTTCCGCAAAGAAGCTGGTGCACACGGCAAAGACACACGTGGTATCTTCCGCACTCACCAATTTAACAAGATCGAACAGTTCATATTCTGCAAACCCGAAGACTCAGCCAAACTCCACGAAGAGTTGCTTGAGAACGCCGAGGTATTGCTCCAGAAGCTGGGGTTGCCTTACCGCGTTGTAAACGTCTGTACAGGCGACATCGGCACAGTAGCCGCCAAAAAGTACGACATCGAAGCATGGATGCCTGCGCAAGGCGATTACCGCGAAGTTGTCTCATGTAGCAACTGCACCGATTACCAAGCAAGACGGTTAGGTATCCGTTACCGCCTAAAAGAAGGCGCTCCTCCACTTGGTCCAGTTCATACCCTTAACTCTACTGCTATAGCGACAGGTAGAACCATAGTTGCTCTGTTGGAAAACAACCAAAACGAAGATGGCACCATAAACATACCTGAATTACTAAGAAAGTACATGGGGAACAGAGAAAAAATAACCAAAAAACGCTAAAAGTTTTAATATATCCTTGAGAATGTTGTGGGTCGTCTCGGAGAAATAAGTTTGTCCGCAAAATCAGCAAAGCACATACGCGATAAGTGGCGCAGTAAAACATGGTACATGGTAGTTGCGCCATCGTTCTTCGGCAACATAGAGTTAGGAAGCATTCCAGCTCAAGAAGAACAAATGCTCATCGGCAGAGTCGTAGAAGCAACTCTCTATGACATAACAGGCGACTTTTCACATCACTACCTAAAAATGTTCTTCCAAATTAACGCGGTAGAAGGTAAAACCGCCAGAACCCTCTTCAAGGGCCACGAATATTCACGTGACTACCTAAGAAGCTTGGTAAGGCGAAGAACAACCAAAGTAGACGGGTTATTCAACCTCGTCACCAAAGACGGTTTCAAACTCCGCATCTCCGTCTCAGCACTCACACTTTCACGTATAAAGACTTCACAGGAAAAAATCATCCGCGAAATGATGGAGAAAACCATCAAAGACAAAGCCGCAGCACTTACCATGGACCAATTCGTTCAGGAAATGGTTCTTGGCAAAATCGCTTCAGACATCTACAACCAAGCTAAACTCGTCGCGCCACTACGTCACGTCGGTATTCGCAAATCCAAACTAATCGCAGCCCCAACCGATCTACCAAAAGCTGCACCACTGCCCGCCGCTGAGGAAGAAAGCGAAGAAGAAGCTGAAGCTCCCGCGGCATAAAACAATTTTTCTATTCTTTTCTTTTAATGTAAAGTTTTTAACTTCATCAATCCAGATTACGTTTGGTTCTCTATGACTCAGTTCGGAGAGGGTTTACTCTGAAGGTTACTGCACTAGCAGGTGGAGTTGGCGCAGCCAGATTCCTAACAGGCCTCACACAGCTAATTCCACAAAAAGACCTTACAGTCATCGTTAACACAGGCGACGACATAGAACTTTTCGGGTTGCACATTTCGCCTGACATAGACATCGTCACCTACACTTTAGCAGGCATCGTGGATGAAGCTAAAGGTTGGGGAATTCGAGGAGACACTTTTCACTGTCTTAGCCAACTTAAAGCCTTAGGCGAAGACACATGGTTTAACCTCGGCGACCAAGACTTAGCAACCCACATCTACCGTACCCAACGCCTAAACCAAGGCGCAACCCTGCTGCAGGTCACTGAAGAAATCCGCCAACACTTAGGAGTCAAAACAAAAATTTTGCCGATGAGCAATGACCGATTCGAAACCCGAATAGTCACATCTACTGGTTCAGTGCATTTCGAGGAATACTTTGTGAAGCGACAATGCAAAGACGAGGTTTTAGGGGTAGAATTTGTCGGCCAAGCAACCGCCAAACCAGCAATGGGGGTTTTGGAGGCGATTGATGAGGCGGATTTGGTTGTGGTTTGCCCAAGCAATCCACTGGTTAGCATCGGCACAATCCTGTCAGTTCAAGGTGTTAGAGAAGCTTTGAAGAAAACCTCTGCATATGTGGTTGGGGTTAGTCCGATTGTTGCTGGTGCAGCGATTAAGGGTCCAGCTGATAAGATGTTGCGTGGTTTGGGTTTGGAGGTTTCAGCGGTTGGTGTAGCTGGGCTTTATTGTGATTTTTTGGATGCTTTGGTGATTGATTCACAAGACGCTGAGTTGAATGTGCGTGTTGAGAAGCTTGGTTTGAAGGTAACTGTGGCTAACACCGTGATGAAGTCGCTTGAAGATAAGGTGGCTTTAGCTAAAGCAGTTTTGGACTCTAAAGTGCCAATATAGTTTTGTTAGTTCTCTATAGATTATGTTGGTTACTCTAAATAGTGCAGCATCTCAATATAGGGGTTGGTGTGGTATCATGCAAAAAAGAAAGCCTAAAAAGCGGTGCGCAAAAGCCGAGGCAGCATGGTACTTTATCCACGTGTAGCGTGCAAAGTGAGGGGGAAACGTGAAACCAAAACTTAGATCAAAAAACCAAGTGAAAACAAAAAACTATGAGTTCATCGATTGGCTTCTAGCAATCGACGCTTCAGTAATGTAACGTTGCGAAAGCCTTTCGGAATTATAAATAGATAAGGGTTATATCTACAAGCCCGAATAGTGATTAACAACCGGAGTTGGTGTTGGTGGAAAAGAAAAGTTACGATTGGTTTGAGCAGAGACGCAAAACCAGAGGCTTAGAATTAGCCCATGACCAGATAACAAAAGCATTTGACACAGTAACATGGCTACAGAAAGCCACAAAAAGCTTCTCGGAAAAAAACCCCAAAGAAGCAAAAAAATACATCGAAAACCTCTACAAAGCCGAAGAGGAAGTCGATGCACTACGCACCGACGTATTCATGGAGCTCTCCAAGGGTGCAGCATTGGTTGCAGACTACCGTGAAGACCTCTTGCACCTCGTTAAACGCCTGGACACATTAGCAGATCACACCAAAGATGCAGCAAGATGCCTCGAGATGCTTCTTGAAGCAGAAATTCCAGTTGAACTAGCCCAAAAAACCGTCTTCATGACTGGAAAACTTGTCGAGACAGCTCAAACTCTGCGTGGCAGTATAGAGAAAATTTCCTCTGCACCAAACGAAGCTATTCGTGAGGCAAAGAAAGTCGGCGAAATCGAACACGCGATCGATGAGGAATACCTTAAATCTAAAGGGTTGTTCGTCAAGTATGGCACAACTATGAACTGCGGTGCTTTGGTGATTTTTGATGACTTAATCGAGTTTATCGAGCAAGCTGCAGACATGTGTGCTGATACAGCAGACTACATCTTGGTGCTCTCAAGCAGAGAGTAACCGTATTTTTCTTTTCCTATTTTATTTGTTTGGTTTTTGACTGAATGCTTATCTTTTTGTTGCTTCAACAAGGGTTGAGGTAGCGGTTTGCCGACGTTTCTTGCGAAAAAAGAAGTTTATCTATGGCTTAAGCAGGGCAAAAAAACCATCGATGTCAGAAAAGGCAACCCGCAGAAAGGGGGCATTATTGAGTTTATCTGTGGTCCATATAGGCTAAGATTGCGTGTTGTAAACGTGCAGTGTGGTAGGCTTTGTGATGTGATTCGGTCGGATAATTTTAGGCAGGTTATTCCTTCTGCAGTGTGTTTGGAGGATGCGTTGGGTTATTTGCGGGGGATTTATGGGGATTATGATGGGGTTTTTACGGCTTATACGGTTGAACCTTAAAGTCTGTGTACGTTTAATAATATCTATAGTATGTATTTAACATTTATTAACGCTATTTTTTTCGTTTTCCGTAAAAATAATTCGTAAAACGTAACGCTTAAATATATAGGTGAATATCACTCTACCCTGCAAAGAGGAACCAAAATTGACAACATTCAGCGGCTGTTACACAGCACTAATAACACCCATGAACCGTAATCGTGAAATCGATTACGAAGGATTACAACAATTAGTAGAATTCCAAATAAAAAACGGGGCCAAAGGCATCCTCGCCGTCGGCACAACAGGCGAAAGTCCCACCCTAGACTGGAACGAACACAGCAAAGTCATAGAAAAAACCCACGAATACGCAGGCAACCGATGCCTCACCATCGCAGGAACAGGCAGCAACAGCACCCAAGAAACCCTCGACGGCACCGAACACGCATACGAAGCAGGAGTAAAAACGGTACTACTCGTTGACCCCTACTACAACGGGCCCAGCTCGCTTGAAATCCGCAAGGAATACATCGAGCCCATTGCACGCCGTTTTCCTGAAGTCCAAATCATCCCATATATCATCCCCGGCAGAACAGGCACACAACTCCTCCCGCAAGACATCGCCACATTGCACGCCGAGTTCCCAAACGTGCGTTGTGTCAAGGAAGCCACAGGCGACCTCAAGAACATGGAGTTAACGAGGCAGCTTTGCGGAGAAGACTTTGACATACTCAGCGGAGACGATGATAAAACCTACACGATGATGATTGCGCCCGACATCAGGGCAAGCGGCGTCATCTCCGTCATATCCAACGTTGCACCCAGCGCATTGGCAGATATGGTGCACTACGTTTTGGATGGAAACGAGGAGGCTGCAAGCGTAATCGCTCAAGCCCTTCAACCTCTCTTTAACATCGTCACCGTGAAAACCACCGAGCAAAGCCGATACGGGCCCGTCGCGTGTAAAGCTCGCAACCCCGTCGCAATCAAGACGCTCATGAACATCTTGGGTATGCCCGCTGGACCCTGCAGGCAGCCCCTGGGAAAAATGACCCGCAACGGCATCGAGGTCGTCTTGGCCAGTGCACGCAAAGTTTACGAAGCCAACCCGCAGGTTCTGCAGCCAGTCGCGGACCACTTCGGCGTAGACCTAAAAGACCGCCTCTACAACGAGAAGTACATTGAGGGACTATACTATGCTTAAGCTCTGTGTTGCTGGTGCAGCAGGCAGAATGGGCCATGCAATCATTGCTGAAGCCCTATCTAAAGGTCATCAGATAGTAGGTGCAACCGAAGCACCGACCTCCTCCGCAGTAGGCAAATCTTTACGTGAAATAGGTCTTGCCTCCGATACAGTAATTACCAGAGACCTATCTGAAGCGCTGCAGAACGCGGATGTGTTCATAAGCTTCACCGTTCCCGCTGCCGACTTAGTCAACATCCCCCTCGCTGCAGACTTGGGCAAACGCATAGTGCTAGGAACCACAGGCTTCACTCCTGAACAGAACCGCCAAGTCACCGCAGCCATGGCAGGCAAAGTTCCCGCCGTGTTCTCCCCAAACTACAGTGTAGGCGTAAACATACTCTTCAAGTTGGCAGAACAGCTTAGAGCGTTTCCTCAGGGCTACGATTTCAGCATAAACGAAATCCACCACACAGGCAAAAAGGACGCCCCAAGCGGCACAGCAAAAAAACTCGGCGAAATCATCTCAAACGTCCGCGGATACACCAAAACCGTCTCTGGACGCGAAGGCATCAGCCCACGCCAACCACAGGACATGGAAATTACGGCTCTACGTGCAGGAGGCGTCGCAGGGATCCACGACTTGATCGTCGCGGGTCCAAATGAGATGCTACGCATTGAACACACAGCTTTCACTCGCAACGTATTTGCTCAAGGTGCAGTTTACGCCGCAGAGTGGCTTAGCAGGCAGTCAGAGCCAAAAGTTTACAGCATGGCGGATGTGTTGGGGTTAGTTTAAGAAAAATTCACCATTACCTTTTTTATTTAAGTTACATAATAAATGGTCGCTCAAAGGAAGAATCATTATGCCCAATAAGCGTAAAGTCGCCATTTTAGGCGCAACAGGAGCCGTTGGACAACGGTACATTCAACTCTTACAGGGGCACCCCTGGTTTGAGATTTCCGTACTTGCAGCATCAGAAAAAAGCGCAGGCAAAAAGTACAAGGACGCAGCCACCTGGCTTATGGAGACAGAGCTGCCAAAAGAGATAGCTGAGATGCCAGTCGCAAACATAGATGTCAAGTCATGTGAAGCCACAGGTGACTTTGACTTAGTCTTCACTTCACTTCCAGGCGATTTGGCAGGTCCAACTGAAAACGAATTCGGCGCACTGTACCCCGTTTTCAGCAAAGCAAGCGCACACCGCATGGATAAAGATGTCCCCTTAATCATTCCAGAAATCAACCCCGACCACATCGAACTCATCAAAGTCCAACAGAAACAGCGAGGCTGGAAAGGCTTCATCACAACCGACCCTAACTGCAGCACCATCGGGTTAGCCATAACCTTAGCTCCGCTCATGCAGTTCGGTATAAAGCAAGTAATGGTCACCACGATGCAGGCGCTCAGCGGTGCTGGTTACCCCGGAGTGGCTTCACTGGACATCATTGATAACGTGGTTCCCTTCATTTCAGGTGAAGAGGACAAGATGGAGACTGAAGCACAAAAGATACTCGGCAAATTCGACGGCAAAACAATCAAATACGCAGATTTCCAAGCCAGCGCAAGCTGCAACCGCGTAAACGTCAAAGACGGCCATCTCGAATCTGTATTCGTCAAACTCGACAAAGAACCATCGATTGAGGAAGTGGAAGCGGCTTTCACCAAGTTCAAGGGCGAACCCCAAAAACTCAAGTTGCCCTCTGCTCCAGCACAACCCATCATCGTTCGGCACGAAAAGAACCGCCCACAACCCAGATACGACCGCGACGCAGGACGAGGACAAAGCGTAGTCGTTGGCAGGTTACGTAAGGATCCAATTATGACTATAAAGTACATGTGCCTAAGTCACAACACGGTTCGTGGCGCAGCAGGCGGCGGCATCCTTAGCGCTGAACTCTACGTAGCTAAAGGATTGGCATAAACAGCCACCCTGCTTTTTTTTGGTGTGATGCTATGGTTAAGAGAAAACTGCGTGAGCCCCTTGAAGACCGAAAAGGAACCCTCTACTTCGACGGCGTCTCCACCACTGAATTGGCAAAAACCTACGATACCCCCCTGTACGTGATAAGCGAGAAGCGCATACAAGACAACTACAACCGTCTCTACGGGGCCTTAGTCAACAACTACAAGTATGTGCGCATCTACTACGCCGCCAAAGCCAACACAAACCTCAACGTGCTGCGGATTCTACAGGCACAGGGCGCCTATTTGGACACCGTGAGCCCCGGCGAGGTTTTTTTGGCCTTAAGCGCAGGTTTCACTCCTGACCGCATCATGTTCACTGGCACCAGTGTTAGAAATGACGAGTTAAAGATGCTTGCAGACGCTAACATAACAATCAACATCGATTCACAATCGGAAATGGATCGACTCCTCAAGATCGCCGTACCCCAAATCCTCTCCGTCCGCGTCAACCCCGAAGTCGGCGCAGGTCACCACAGTCACTGCATAACCGCAGGCGCTGAATCCAAGTTTGGACTCTGGGAAGAAGAAGTCATCCAAGCATACGCCATTGCCCAACGTGCACGAGTGGAACGTTTCGGTATCCATATGCACATCGGTTCAGGTATCTTGGACGCTGAACCCTATGTTTCTGCGGTTGAGAAGCTGCTAAGTATTGCGAAGCGTGTTCATAAGGAAGTGGGGATAGACTTTGAGTTTATCGACATAGGCGGTGGATTCGGTGTACCGTATAAGCCTGAAGATAAGGAGCTTGACTTAACAGAGTTCTCAAACAAGGTCGTTAACCTCTTTAAGAATAAAGTCAAAGACTATGGACTCGGTAAACCGTTCCTTTTTGTTGAACCCGGCAGATACCTCGTATGCGACGCAAGCATCCTTCTGACCACCGTTAACACGGTTAAAGTGACGCCCAGCCGCAAATTCGTCGGTGTAGACGCAGGCTTCAACACCCTCGTTCGACCCACAATGTATGGTAGCTATCATCCAATTTTGGTCGCCAACAAACTAACAGCAGCAGACAAGGAAACCTACGACGTAGCGGGGCCAGTCTGTGAGTCAGGTGACCTGTTGGCAAAAGACCGCAAATTGCCCGAAATTGCAGAAGGCGACCTGCTTGCAGTGCTCAATGCTGGCGCGTACGGATTCAGCATGAGTTCACAGTATAATTCGCGTCCAAGAGCCGCCGAAGTCTTGATACGTGGCGGTAAAGCTGTAGTGGCGAGAGAACGGGAACAGCTAAAGGATCTGTTAACAAATCAAAAAATGCAAAGTGATTCTTGATGAAGATTCCTTTCTGGAAGATGCATGGATTAGGAAACGACTACGTCGTAATCGACAACCGAGACCAAAAAATCAGTGACGCACACGCTTCAAGGTGGGCTGAGCTGCTTTGTGAGCGGCGTTTCTCCATCGGCGCAGACGGACTTTTGCTTGTTTACAAGTCAAACGTTGCCGACGCCAAGATGCGTATATTCAACGCCGACGGCAGTGAAGCCGAGATGTGCGGTAACGGTATCCGATGCTTCGCCAAATACTGTTACGAAAAAAACATCGTAAAGAAAACTGAGTTCACAGTAGAAACCCTCTCAGGCATAAAACACGTTTGGTTAACTCTGGAAGGCGACGAGGTGGAGTCTGTTAAGGTTGATATGGGTGCCCCTAACTGGCAGCGTTCTTCGCTTCCTATGATTGGCGAAGGCGAATGCATAAACGAAAAGTTAGATGTCGTCGGAGAAACCTACAGGGTCAGTTGCGTCTCTATGGGTAACCCGCACTGCGTGACCTTCGTTGGAGACGTAGATGCTTTCCCAGTGTACTCGATTGGAAAGCTTATTGAGAATCACAAGGCGTTCCCTAACAAAACTAACGTCGGCTTCGTGCAGGTCCTCGGTTCAGGTGAACTCAGCGTGCGAGTTTGGGAACGGGGATGTGGAGAAACCCTTGCTTGCGGAACTGGTACGTGCGCAGCGGTTGCAGTAGCTCACAGGCTTGGCAAAGTCAAAGACAAAGTTACAGTGCATCTGCTCGGCGGAGACCTGCAAGTTGAAGTTGGGAAAACCATCTTCATGACTGGACCAGCTGAAAAGGTTTTTGAAGGTACACTATTCAAGGAGCCACTACTCTATGTTTGAATACGCAGAAAGAATCAAGCGACTACCGCCATATCTCTTTGCCGAGATAGAGAAAATTCAAAAGGAAAAGAAAGCACAAGGCGTGGACCTCATCTCGCTTAGTATCGGTGACCCTGACCTGCCGCCTCCTCAATTCGTCATAGATGCGTTGGCAGCTGAGTCAGCGAACCCAAAAAATCATAACTACTCCTTTAGTCAAGGTGAACCCGACTTCCGCGCTGCCGTAGTCAAGTGGTATAAGACCCGTTTCGGCGTAGATTTAGCGCCTGACCAAGTCGTTGCCATGATGGGTTCCAAAGAGGGCTTAGCAAACATCGCTCGCGCCTACATCAATCCAGGCGACCACGTCCTCTGCCCCGATCCCGCTTACCCAGTTTACGCAAACGGCAGCACCATACTCTGTGATGGCATACCTACTTCGATGCCGCTTCTGGAGGAAAACGGTTTCTGCCCAGACCTCACATCAGTTGACGCCAGACGGGTAAAAATGATGTTCCTCAACTTCCCAAACAACCCCACCGCTGCCACCGTGGACGCCAGATGCTTGAAGAAGGCTGTTGATTTCGCTAAAGACAACAACATTATTCTCTGCTACGACAACGCCTATTCAGAAGTAACCTATGACGGATACCGAGCACCGAGCATTCTTGAAATCCCCGGGGCAATGGATGTGGCGATAGAATTCCATTCGTTGTCGAAGACGTTTAACATGACTGGTGACCGCATCGCATTTGCAGCCGGTAACAAAGACCTTGTTGCAGGTTTAGCTAAGGTGAAATCCCAAATCGACTCGGGTCCACCTGTGTACACGCAGAAGGTGGCTGTGAAAGCTTTGGGCAGCTATACTAGCCGCGACCCTCCAGAGTTCCTCAAGAAAAACAACCAGATTATGCAGGAACGCCGTGACCTGCTTGTTGACGCCCTAAACAAGCTCGGTTACCCGTGCCAGAAGCCCAAAGCAACCTTCTATGTCTGGTTTAACTGCAAAGGCGACTCCATGAAGTTCGCATCTAAACTGCTCGATGCAGGCATAGTGGTAACCCCTGGTGTTGGCTTCGGCAAATATGGCGAGGGCTATGTGCGAATGACTTTCACGCAACCGAAGGAACGGATTGCGGAAGCTTGTAAAAGTATGGCTTCCGTTCTTTAATCCCCCTTTCTTACCGTAAGCACCTTTTTTAAAGTTAAGAAACGAAGAAAGGCGGAATGGTGTGTTTTTTGTTAAATTCCGATGCCCAACGTAGTTATCAAGAATAACGCGTAGATTGTGAGGAACACGAGGCCTTCTTTCCATGTTATGGTCTTTCTGGATAAGAAGTACCAGAAGAACGTGTTGATTATGATGGAGAAGATGATTAGGTTTTGGTAAACCCCCATGTTTAGTGAAGTCAAGGGTGAGCCGACGAGTACAGGAACAAACAGTGTAACTCCCAAAATCAGTGTTGTGTTGAAGAAAGCTGCTCCGATGATGTTACCTAATGCAAGGTTGGGGTGTCCTCTTAGAATAGATTTTACGCCTATGGTTAATTCTGGTATGCTGGTGCCTAACGCGACGATTGTAGCGCCAATTACCTGCTGAGAAACCCCTGCAGAGGTTGCTAAGGAGATTGCAGCTTGAACCATATAATTCGCGCTGATAACGACACCTAAAGCACCAAGCACAGTCAATAGGACGTATTGTTTGAGTTTTCCTTTTTCTTCAATGGTGACTTCTACATCTGCTTCTGCAGTGGTTATTCGTACTTTTGATAATCTGTAGAGGTACGCTCCGAATATAATCAAAAGAATTAAACCGACAATCCACGAAGCTTCAGTAGACACATACATCAGTGACAAGGGCACGATTGAAGCTACGAATAACCCGAATTCTATGTTGCTCAATTCGGAGGTTACGAACTTGGGAATTATATTGTTGCATCCGATTGGTCTTCCTATGTTTCTTTTTGAGATGTAAATCTTCAGCCCCAAAATTACTGCACCTATGCCAAGTATAGCGGAGATGTTGAAGATGTTTGAACCTATAGCGTTGCCAATAGATATCGCCGCTCCACCAGATAATGAAGCACTAAGAGCAACAGTTAATTCTGGCAGGGTAGTTGAAAGCGAAATCAGAGTAAAGCCGATTGATGTTTTGCCCAGTTTGCTGATGGCAGCTACCTTTGTCGCATATTTGATTACTACGTCGCTTGCAAGGTTGAGGAATACCAATGATACGGCGATGATTGCGAGGTTAATGAGGAAGTCAAAGCTGAAGAGATCGGCCATCTTGGATGCCTCTGAGGAGTTTTAGTTTTTTCTCGGTTGAATAGGATTATAAACTCTTAAAGGTTGTCCAAATTGTTTCCAGACAAGAAATTATAAATTAACCAAAAACGGTATTTTGATAGGTTACTTTATTATGTATGAAAAAATCTTGGTGCCAATCGACGGTTCAGACTACTCCTTTCGCGCCCTATGCGAAGCAATCAATCTAGCGAAACTCACTGGCGGCACAATCACCCTTATTCACGTAACACCCACTGGTTCATCAGTTGTGATGTCTTCTAAGCAGCACTTCTACGCTATGCTCCAACAAGAAGGCAAACAAGTTCTTTCTAATCGAATGAAGTTAGCTGAAGAAGAAGGAGTTAAAACCGAGACACTTCTAGTTGAAGGAGACCCAGTTGAGCAGATAGTGAAGACGGCTAAGCAGGGCAATTTTAGCCTAATCGTCATGGGCGCAAGAGGCCTGAGTAAGCTTGCGGGTCTTGTTGTGGGTAGTACAAGTCAGGGGGTAATCAAGAACGCGCCGTGCCCCGTCTTAGTTACACGCTGACCTCTTGGTTAGTGTTTAATTTTTAACGTAGACTGTGCTGGTTGGGAACGCTATCTGTATGCCTTCACGTTCAAAGGCTTCTTTTATGGCATAATTGATCTTCTGCTGAGTATCTAAGTAAACTGTATAAACTGGCGAATTCACGTAGTAAACGGTTACGAATTTTAAGCTGTAATCGCCATACTCTGTGAAGTGGACGCGATCGAATTGTGCGGTGTCTATGCTTTTTATGATGTCGGTTATTATGGTTGGGATCTTTTTGAGTTTCTCCAGTGAGGTGTCATAGGTGACGCCTATAGTGAAGGAGATGCGTCTTTTTTCGAGTTTTCTAAAGTTACGCACGCTAGTGGAAGTAAGTTCTTTGTTAGAGATGATGAGTTCTTCGCCCTGCAAAAGCTTGATGCGGGTTGATTTTACCCCGATACTCTTGACGAAACCACTGTACTCGCCTACAACTATGAAGTCATCAATTTCGAATGGGCGATCAAAGTATATGGAGAAGGCGCTAAAGAAGTCGCTTAATGTGCTCTGCAAGGCAAAAGCAATGGCGATACCTCCGACTCCTAAACCGACCACTACACCGGTGAGGTCAACTTTGAAGACGTAGAGGATTATTAGAAAAGCGAAGATGTAGACGACTAGCTGAATTACTTTTTTGAGTATAAACATGAGGTGGTGACTGTTTTTTCCGTCAGCATCTTTCTTTTCAGTGTACCAATCTATGAGTATACTTGACACTCTAGTGGCGGCGTAGGCGCCTAGAAAAATTTGTAGAACCATGAAAACTCCCGTCAAGACGTCATTGTATGGTTCTAAGACGGAGAGCGGGGAAAGCGCATATTCAATCCCCAAGATCATAATGCTTATGACTATGACTGTTTTTATCGAGGAAAGTATGACATCGTCGAGTTTAGTTTCGGTTTTCTCTGTCAACCGAATGAGATGCTTACTAAATATCCCATAAACCGCCCAGCCTACAAGTGCTACTACTGCAAAAATCACAAGCGACGCTATGATTTCGCTGTCGATTTGACTTGTATGCAGTAACTGCTGGATTATTTCAGTCAGGGAAACCATTTGGCGTTCTTGTTATTCAAGGCTATTTATTTAAGTTTCTTGAAAAAACCAAAAAAACAACAAATGCTGAAAAAAGATAAAAAGGAAAAGAAAGCTGCGCTACTTTGCAGATGCTTTGGCAAGCTTCTTTAACATTTGATCTTTAGCGATACTGTACGCGATCGAGTAGTCAAAGAGTCCTTGTGGTTCAGCTGTGGCGCGTTTAATCATTTCCACTTCAGTTTTGATTTTCAGTTTACCTATGGCTAATGCACCGATGCCCCAAACGCCGGGTTTCATTTCTTTGTCATCGTTCGGACCAAGTCCTTCTACACCGAGGGGTTTAATCGCGTTTATGTCCGCGACGATTTTACATTTAGATGCTGCGGCTAAGTCGGCTGCGGTAAGCAACTGGACTCCGCCTGCACCAGCGGCAAGGATAATCTCGGCATCTTTAATGGCTGCAACTGTCTGCTCAGGCTTAGAAACTTCAACGACTTTGACGCGTTTGGCACCGCATTCAGCGTTTATTTTATCCGCTACAGCTTGACCTTTTGCAAGGCTGCGACTGCTGATGGTTACGTCGGCTTTTTCTGCAGCATAGATACGGGCTGCGGTTTGGCCAACTGGACCTGTGCCAGCTAAAACGGTGACTTTTTTGCCTTCTAAGCTTCCGAGACCTCTCTCCATGGATGCGCCAAAAGTTTTGGCGACTGCTGCAGCTGCGGTGCTGTATCCACCTCTGGGGTCAACGATGATGCTGTTTCCCCATGGAGCGGTGCTCATGGCTTTCTGGGTTACCGCGACGACTTTTTCAACTTCCTCGAAGTTGCTGCCGTTGATGAAGACTTTGGTGTGTGCTGCGCCTGCGGGTCCGCGCGGGAAGAGGAGGTCGTAGACGATTTTGGGGGCGTCTTCGCCTGTGACGTTTTCGTATTTGAATATCATGGAGTCTGGGAATGCATCTATAGCGACAAGTAAGTCAAATGGGCTGCAATATTTGTCTGTGTCTAGGAAAACAAAAACTGTTTTGAAAGTTGGTTGTGCCAAGTTTAAACACCTGTCTTGTCTGTGATGCAGTTTAATAATTTAAGAATTGTCCAGACACAACAGAAAAGCCCATACTCTTCTGCCTTTAATTTCAGCGTTGAAGATTAAACTGATGTTAACGTTTGGTCGGCACTTAGAAAATAGTCGGCTTGTTACCGCTGTATCTATAAACATGAAGCGAGTGTGTTTACTCGAGGAACCACTCAATGGTACACTATAAAGGAAAAATCATTTGTTTCGCTGCTTTCTGTTTAGTCATTTTTTTCTCTGGATTGGCATCTTCGGTTGCCGCGCCTTCTCTGAATTTAAGTTGGTATAAAAATAACGGTTACGGCATGGGAAACGACATAGGTGGAGAATGGACCATAAACACTAACGTCTCCACAGATGTTGTCAGGGTAGAGTTTTACTTAGATGACGTATTACAGCTCAACGACACTGTAGCTCCGTTTAGCTGGAACTTTAACACCAACAACTACACCTTAGGTCTACACACGTTTAAGGTTGTTGCGTTCGATTCAGCGGGGGATTCGGCGACTGCTGTTGCGGAGCGAAACTTTGGCGAATACTCCGTTAGTTCAGTTATCATCACAACTATCATAGTAGCAGTGGTGGGTTTCTCGATTTTGCTTGTTGCAAGCTGGGTTTGGATTAAGAAAAAAGCCAAACAGAAAAGAAAACAGTAGGCAACCAGACAAGCGCTAACAAGTTTTTTATACCTCCAAAGCAAGAAACAGTCAGCATCAGTTTGCATAAAGGAGAAACAGAAAATGGTAAATCAAGTACAAAATCCACCGACCGCAGCATACTGGCTATCCATCATTGGCGCAGTTATCGGCTTACTAGTTGGGCTAGCATTTCTAGGTTTAGGCGCATTAGCTTACATCACACTTGGCGAATACATCGACTACTACGGCGGCTACTACGGATACGATTTAGGTCTCGGCTGGACATGGACAGTATACTTCGGGTTAGGCTTATGGTCTCTCATAACCTCCATACTGATAATCACCTTCGCACGCAAACTCAAAGCAAACCCAATGGAACACACCAAATGGGGCGCACTCATCTTGGTCTTCTCTATCATCGGCGTCGGCGGCATCTTAGGCTTAATCGGCGGCATACTCGCAATCATATACAAACCTATCCCTGCAGGAGCCCCACAATACAGTCAACAACCATACTATCAGCAGCCACCCCCACAACAAGCATACCAACCGCCACCATCAATGCGTGTCTGCCCTAACTGCGGCACCCAAATGCAAAACAACGTAAGATTCTGCCCCAACTGCGGAACACAACAATACTAAACCAGAAAGCCAAACAGCTTTTTGGAAAACACTTTTTTCTTCAAAAAAAGAAAGAAAAAATTAGATTTGTTTAGATTGAACAGCCGTCTCAAGTGCCACAACACCGGGCAGTTTTTTACCCATCAAAAACTCGATGAGTGCGCCGCCTGCGGTACTGATGTAGCCAATTTTGGGGGTTAGGCCGTATTCTTGGATGGCTGCGATGGTGTTTCCGCCTCCGGCTAAACTGAATGCACTGCTTTCAGCTATAGCGGTTAGGACGCCTTTGGTGCCCCAATTAAATTGGGGGTTTTCATATACGCCCATGGGTCCGCTGACCACGATGGATTTGGCGGATTTAATGAGTGCGGCGTAGTTTTGGACGGTTTTGGAGCCTAAATCCAGAATCGTGTATTCGGTGGGTAGTTGGTCAACGGGGATTTCTAGGCGGTCGCCATAAACATTTAAGGCAACGTCAACTGGAACTTGGATTTTGTCGCCGAATTGTTCAAGCAAGGCTTTTATTCCTGATAGAAACTGTGTTACTTCTTTCTTTGCCAAAAAATCCATCGTCGGCTTTCCCAAGTTAACGCCTTTAGCCGCCAAAAAAAGCTGCGAAGTTACGCCGCCAACCAAAACGTAGTCAGCTATGCCGTTCCCTAAAACGTACTTGCTGATTTCTAGGCTATCGTCGGCTTTTGCGCCACCCATAACGTAGACACATGGGTGCTCAGGTTTCTCAAGCGCCTTACTAAGCGAGGATAATTCGCGTTCCATTATGCGGCCAGCGGCGGAGGGCAAAACTGCGGTGAAGCCAACCATCGACACGTGACCACGGTGAGCAGCAGAGAAAGCGTCGCTAACAAAGAGGTCTGCCAACGGCGCCAGTTTCTGCACCAACTCAGTTTTGGCTTGCTGCTCGGGGGAGCCGCTTTTTGTTTCCCCGTCCCAGCTACGTACGTTTTCCAGCACCAAGATTTCTCCAGCTTGGAGACTTTTGATTGCGGCTTGGGCTTTTTCGCCAAAGAGATCGTCGACGTATTTTATTGGGCATTTGAGGATAGTTTGGAGGATTTCAGTGTGGGTTTTAAGTGTGGTGTAGTCGGGGTCACCTTTACGGCCTTGGTGAGCGATGACAACGGTTTTGGCGCCTTTCTCGGCGAGTTCTTTAAGTGTTGATTCGGCATGGGCGCGGATACGTACATCGCTTGTGACTTTTTTGGTTTGGGGGTCAATTTCAGAGTTGAAGTCTACACGGACAAGAACAGTCTTGTTTTTTACGTCAAAATCGTTTAAGGTTTTGTATTTTGCCATGGAAATCCTCTCGAATTGTCTAAGAAAAAGAAAAGAAAGAATAATTAAATCTTACTTGCAGACTATAAGCCTGCTTTTTTACCAATTAACTCTATGAAGTCAACCATGCGGTTGCTAAAGCCCCACTCGTTATCATACCAAGAGAAGACCTTCACAAAGTTGCTTTTCTCGCCAAGCACCATAGTTAAACCTGCATCGAAAACGCTGCTGTAGGTGCTGTGCAAAACGTCGCTTGACACGATGGGATCTTCAGTGTACTGAAGAATGCCTTTGAGTTCGCCTTCAGCGGCCCTCTTCATGGCGGCGTTGATGTCCTGTTTGGTGACTTCTTTACCTAAAACGCAGGTTAAGTCCACGATAGATACATCTGGTGTGGGTACACGCAGTGAGATACCGTTCATTTTGCCACTACAGTTGGGCAATACTTCGCCGATGGCTTTGGCAGCGCCTGTGCTGGTTGGGATGATGTTTAGGGCCGCAGCACGTGCACGTCTGAGGTCTTTGTGGACCAAGTCGAGGACTTTTTGGTCATTGGTATAACTGTGACAGGTGGTCATGAACGCTTTTTCTAAACCAAAATTGTCGGCTAAAACTTTGCTGATGGGTGCTAAAGCGTTGGTGGTGCAGCTGGCGTTGGAGAGTATGTTGTCGGTTTCGGGGTTGTAGGTGTCTCCGTTGACGCCTAAAACTATGGTTTTATCGGGTTTCTCGGCTGGCGCAGATATAAGGACTTTTTTTGCGCCTGCAGCTAAATGTTTAGATGCGCCTTCACGGTTAGTGAACAAACCAGTGCTTTCAACCGCCAAATAAACGCCCAGTTGCTTCCACGGTAGATTCCCAGGATCCTTTTCTTGAACACATTTGAGCACTTTTCCGTTTACGACCAAATCATTGCCCTGCACTTCCACGGTGCCTGGAAATCGACCGTGAACGGAGTCGTATTTTAGGAGCATCGCGTTGGTTTTTGCGTCAGCTAAATCGTTAACTGCTACAAAATCGATGTTGGCTTGTTTTTCTATGGCAGCTCGGTAGATGAGTCTGCCTATTCTTCCAAAACCGTTGATTCCGACTTTTATTGCCATAAAGCTTTTCTCCTATTGGATGCGCAGTTAAAATCGAATCTAGGTTAATTAATTTTCCTACCCACCAAAAATCTTGAATGCAGAATCAGCCGCAACTCTGCCATCTGCAAAATAATTCCAATAAAACACGCTCTAAACCAACAATCCAATGTAGGAAAAGGCTAACATAGAAATCACGCTGGTGCTCTGCTACCTCCTCCCCTCCCCTTATATAAAGAACAAAAATTTGAGACGCCTAAGAGCCGCTGACAAATAGAAAGCACACGCGTCAATTAGCTGGTAAACTATTTTTTACTATTGCTACAAGTGCCTCTTTGACAAAAGGCGGCAAATCAACCCCATCACAATCCGCCAGTTGCTCACAATCTTTGGTTGGTGTAGCAAAGCATTTGGTTATGGTTTCCCAGTCTTTGTAGTCTGTTGGCAGCAGGTTTTTCTTGTAGTCGTCATCCATCTTTGCAGCAGCCAACAAAACCGCTCCACTCCGCGGGTTCTGAGCTAAAATCGCCTTTAACTGTTCCGCGGTCACCTTTATGCCTTCGACTTTTGATACTTCAGCCGCCAACTTTTCAACCGGCAGATGCCTCTCACGCAACCGGTCTAGAACGCTGCGGTTTGCCCAAACAGGTTCCTGCTTAAGCAACGCCTGCGTAACCGCTTTTCGTGCACAGTGCCCGACGAGTTGGCCCAGTTTTGATGCTGGACCACCCAAAACCACCTCTTTGCCTTTACCTGTGGTGGCTACGGTGACGCTGTCGGTTATGGAACCTGTGGCGGAGTCGCCTGTGTAGCGGCTTCTCATGTCAAAATCGCGGAGGGCGGCTGATTTTGCTTCTGTAGCAGTTATGAGGGCGGCGACCATGCAGCTCTCAGATGGGTTGCCGTCGATGAAAACGATGATGTTTATGGTTCCTGTGATTTCTTCGACTTTTATGTCTTCGCCGCTTGATTCTCCGTGCGAGCAACCTGCGGTTGCAGCGACGCCGACGGTGAAGTCTTCGTCTTTTTTGGTTACGAACGCGTAATTTTTGATTTTGGCGGCGGTTACCATGGCGAGGTAGTCTTTGGTTATGTTTAGTTTCGCCGCAGATTGTGTGATGAGTTGGAGCGGGTCAAGGTGCAAGGAGAGGTCACTGTAGCCCTCCGGCACCCCAATATTAAGGACGGCTTTAACCTGTCTGCTCCCGCCGTTAAAAATTGCGGAGCTAACTGTCTTTAAAGGATTATCACAAATTACGGCTAGCACGTTGTCTTTTATGACAAGCTTGGTTTTTTCTGCTAAATCAAACTGCTCCAATCTGAAATCCCGCTGCTACTTTTGGGGTTTGCCAACGTTTAACGTGATGGCTTTAGCTGGACAAAGATTAACGCAGACACCGCATTTAGTGCATTGGACAACCGCGATGACTTGGGGTTTACGGTTTTTGCCCTCTTCTAGGGCGCCTTGTGGACAAACACCGATGCATATTTGGCCGGTGCAGGGAGGACATTTGGCGGTGTCGATGGTTATGGGTGACTTATGTTTGTCCATGCGAAATCAACAACTAAATAAGCGCCAACAATATATCTGTTGCGAGCAAAGGTATTGGGCATGCAAATAGGCTTAGTCACATACAAACCCGAGTTCGTCGAAGGCTATGACGTTCATGTTTACTTCTCTAAATGGGTGGATGGCCAAGTTTTTCCCGCCGCAAAAGGCATGCAAAATGACGTTACTGTTTTCTGCGACGCCAAAGCCATCCGTGAAGACCCCAGCATCGTTTCACTCTCCAAAGGCGGTCCCGCACTGCGTCGGAACCGTAAATCGAATTTGGCGTTTGATTTCGTATGCCCAACCCATCAGGGATACCGCAAGAAAGTCTTCGATTACCTCGATAGCGTTTCTAAGCAAGATATTCAAGGAGTAACCCTCAACCTTTACCACTTCGCTGACCAAGATTACTGCACCTGCCCCAGATGCACCGAGCAACGCGAAAAAAGCGGTTTAAGTTGGACAGAGTGGCGAGCCAAAACCATAACAGCGTTCCTAAAAGAAGCAAAAACCCACACAAAAGGCACCTTCGCGGTTGAAATGTTTCCTGACCCTGTTTTGGCTAAGGAGCGCTTCGGTATAGACTTCTCTGCCCTTGCTGAGTTGGTGGATTATTTCCATGTGCCTCTGTCGTCGAGGGATTACTTTACCAACTACTGGGTTGACACCATAGTCCGCGACTTCGTTGCCACCTTAAAGAAGCCCGTTGTGGTGGAATTGAGTGCGGAGATGCCGACTGACGAGAAGATTGACGCGCTGCTAAGAACAGTCGCGTATATTTCGCGTCATAACCTGATGGCAGTGCTCCTGTTGGTTCATGACTCTGAGAATGCTCGGCAGGTTGCACGGTTTGCGGTGCATAACGCTGAATTTCGCGAATGGCTTCAAACCTACGATTTTAAAGAAATGATTCGCATCGTAGATAATTGGGCTAAACTTTACTGAGTGCCTTTCGGTATTCCCTTAGCCGCTCCATATCTAACTCTGCAGTCAAAACGGAGTCTTCAGGTGCATCTGTCACTTCACCCAGTATACCCCACGGTGCAATGATTGCGCTTCTGCCACCTCTCATGTTAGAGCAGACGTTGCCCACTTTTAGGACGAATACGCCGTAGTCTCGGGCGATGCCCTCGGTTAAGGGGTGCCCTTTTACGATGGGATGAGAACCCATGGCTGCAACGGGCAAAGAAATGATTTCTGCACCTAACTGGGCAACTTTTTTGACTAGGACGGGGTCAAAGCTGTCCGCGCAAACCAGCAGCCCAATCTTGCCGAGTTCCGTATCCACGGTGAGTGGTTGGTCTCCTCTGGCGACGCCTGCATTGATTTCAGCTTGGATGGGATTGATTTTTTTGTACTTAGCTAACAGCGAGCCGTTTTTCCAAAGGGTACTTGTGTTGTAGTATTTGCCTTTGTCTTCTTGTAGGACTGTGCCGCCTAAGAGGTAGATGTTGCCGATTAGTTTGGAGGTTTCTTGGAGGAAGTCGAGGGTTTTGGTGCAGGTTTCTTGGCTGATTTTAGCTGCGTTGGTGAAGTCGGCCATGCAGTTGGGGACGGTGAAGTATTCGGGTAATGCTATGAGGGCTGGGTTTTGTTTGGCGGCTTTTAGTAGGGCTGTTTTGGCGGCTTTTAAGTTAGCGTCTAGGCTGGTTCGGATTTCCATGTGGAGTACGCTGACTTTCATTGGGTTTCCTCTTTGGGGTTGTGTATTGGTTTGGTTGATGGCTTTTGAAGTTTACTGTGATTTTTGCAAGAGAAGATTGTGCTGGATAGTTGGTGTTGCCGACGTGCTATCGCAGGTTAAGTGAAGATTTTGTTTAAATTTTCCACATTTTTTTGTACAAACGTTTAGGTTTTAAGGGCTTTTATATGCATGCAGTAAACTTAATTAGCGGCGAAGCGACAGACACTATAACAAAAGTGATGTAAATGGCCATTAACGAAACAGAAGTTAACAAATACAAAGCCGAAGCCCGAGAACTAATCCACAAAGTAGTAAAGAAAAACCTAGCCGACGGCTTCCTCTTCTCCGCAGGAACCGACACCCAAATAATCGCCTACGAAGCCGTCAAATACAAACCCGACATCCCCTGCCTCACCCTCGCATTCAAACATGGACAACCCAAAGACACCGAATACGTCAAAAAAATGGTTGAACTTCTCCACCTCAAACATGAAACCTACCAATTCGGAAAAGAAGACGTCTACAAATTCTACCCCAAAGTCGTAGAAGCCCTCAAAAAATATGACCCCATGGAAATCCGCAACAGCCTCCCCGTCTACATCGGCTTAACACTCCTCAAACCCAAAGGCATAAAAACTGTCTTCACAGGTGACGCCCTAGACGAGCTTTTCGGTTACCCCTGGCAGTTCCACCTAAGCGAAGAACAATTCGCCATAAAACAGAAGGAAATGTGGGCAGAAATGGGTTTCTCCTCGTTCCCGATGGCTGAATCAATGGGCATGCAAATCAAAGCACCCTACCGCGACCCCGAATTCATGGAATGGGCCATGAAGCTGCCGATTAAGTACAAGATTAACATGTACAACGGCGTGAAGTACAGCAAATGGATTCTAAGAAAAGCCTACGAAGACGTCATCCCCAAAGACATCATCTGGAGACCCAAAGCACCCCTTGAAGCAGGCACTGGCACAGAAACCCTGCGCACCTACTTCAACGACCTAGTTGAAGACAAAGAGTTCAACGAAAAGAAAGAAGCCATCAAAGCAGCTGACGACGTTGAAATCCAAGACAAAGAACAACTACTCTACTACGAAGTCTTCCGCGAGAAATTCGGCAAACCCAAAGATGTCTTTCCCAAAGTCGAAGGTGCAGTGCAATGCCCCAAGTGCAAAAGCCACCTGGTAACTAAAATCCAGTTCTGCAAAGTCTGCGGAGCTTACCCAATCTAATCTCTTTCTTCTTTTTTGCAGATTTTTATTAAAGAAAAAATTTAGGGGTTACTGTTTTTCCTCAGCAACACGACGATTACTACGCCAAAGACCGCTATAACCGCCACAATAATCAGGGCAATTGTCCAATCTGAGTTAAGACCTGTTGGTACAGGGGTGGGTGAAGCTGTGGGTATTACGGTGGGGTTTGTGGGTGGCGTGTAGGGTGTCGGTGTTGGAGTAGGTGCAGTGGTTGGTGTCGGAGTGGCGGTTAAGTCTGGGATTCGGGCAATTAACGTTGATGAGCCATTGTTGCCTGCATTATCTATAACGGACAAAGTCACCGTATAGTTCCCTGCATCGGCGTATTTATGAATCAAGGTTACGCCGCTTGTCACGTTGCCGTCTCCGAAATCCCAAACTACGTTTGCAATTCCAAAGTTGTCTGTGCTGTA
>Ga0101944_10002784_pt1 | contig 26848 bp, 27 predicted proteins | sample DewCreD2012metaG_FD_75245 | JGI IMG/M metagenome (GOLD analysis project Ga0101944, IMG submission 75245) | Hot spring sediment bacterial and archeal communities from British Columbia, Canada, to study Microbial Dark Matter (Phase II) - Dewar... ... | reverse complement strand
AAATTGGAGTCATATCAAGTTGATAGATTTGGAGGCATATCAAGTTGATAAATATCCAAGACATATCAAGTTGATAAATATCCAAGACATATCAAGTTGATAAATGTCCAAGACATATCAAGTTTATAGAAATTAGAGATGTATCAACTTGATAAATTTCCAAGACATATCAACTTGATAGATATCTAACACATATCAAGTTGATAGAAATTGGAGTCATATCAAGTTGATAGAATTTGGAGTCATATCAAGTTGATAGAATTTGGAAGCATATCAACATTGATAAATATCCAACACATATCAAGTTGATAGAAATTGGAAGCATATCAAGTTGATAGAAATTGGAAGCATATCAAGTTGATAGAAATTGGAAGCATATCAATGTTGATAGATATCCAAAACATATCAAGTTGATAGATATCCAACATATATCAAGTTGATAGAAATTGGAAACATATCAATGTTGATAGATATCCAAAACATATCAAGTTGATAAAATTAGAAGCATATTCACATGAATAAATCTCCAAAAACATATCAAGTTGATAGAAATTGGAAGCAATTAACTCGGTTTGCAATCTGTTTAGTCGATCTAAATCTACTGACTTGATTTGCATTCGCCGAATAAATATACCAATTGGGTTAATAGATACTGTTAATCCTCGAGATTTATTTGTTAACAGTCGATCTTTAACTGTTAATCCTCGAGATTTATTTGTTAACAGTCGATCTTTAACTGTTAATCCTCGAGATTTATTTGTTAACAGTCGATCTTTAACTGTTAATCCTCGAGATTTATTTGATAGCACTCGATCTTTAACTGTTAATCCTCTATCTTTAACTGTTATCTCGATCTTTAACTGTTAATCCTCGATCTTTGGTTGTTAACTGTTGATCGCTGGAAATTAAATAAAAGTAGTAATTAGAAGTAAAGAGTACTCCTAAAACCTTGACAAAAAGGGAAATCTGAAGTTAATGAAATAAGATTAAAATTTGATCGAGGGTTTTCTGCTTTCCTTTGTAAGACTGGATCAATACTTGCCGAAATCTTCCGATACCCAGGAAAACAGGCCTTGACGTTGTCCATGTAAGTCTCCTTTTCCCAAGGGGTGAAGATTTCACCATTGATCCTATCTAATTCTGTCTAAACTTCATCTCCTATAACAAGATATCTACACAATCTTTAAGAATTTTTCCTATGACAGGATATTTCTCAACTTTGAAACATTTAAGTTTAATTGAATATCTCTTTAATGTTGGATAACTCTATTGTAATCGGGAATCTCCGCGATGTTAGAGAATTCTATTGTAATCGGGGTCTACGCGATGTTAGAGAATTCTATTGTAATCGGGGTCTACGCGATTTTGGAGAATTCTATTGTAATCGGGGTCTACGCGATGTTAGAGAATTCTATTGTAATAGGGGTCTACGCGATTTTGGAGAATTCTATTGTAATTGGGGATCTCCGCAATGTTGGAGAATTTTACTGCAATCGGGTATCTCCGCAATGTTGGATATCTCTATTGTAATAGGGTATCTCCGCAATGTTGGATATCTCTATTGTAATAGGGGATCTCCGCAATGTTGGATATCTCTATTGTAATAGGGTATCTCCGCAATGTTGGAGAATTCTATTGCAATCGGGAGGGATCTCCGCAATGTTGGATATCTCTATTGTAATAGGGTATCTCCGCAATGTTGGAGAATTCTATTGCAATCGGGGGGGGTGATCTCCGCAATGTTGGATATCTCTATTGTAATAGGGTATCTCCGCAATGTTGGAGAATTCTATTGCAATCGGGGGGGATCTCCGCAATGTTGGAGAATTATATTGTAATCGGGGATCTTTGGGATGTTGAAACTGGAATAGATGAATTTTCCTAGATTGGAAATCGATGAGTCATTGTCATTTTCTGTTAATTTGGGATAATATCGACATTACTATGATCATGGGATTCTAGTAATGTTTTGGCATGAGTTATATCGGGAAGAGGGAAGGAGTTAGAAGTGTAATATTCGATGATAACGATTAACTTTATGTCCAACTGGAAATGGGAGTTAGCTAGGAGGAATTATTACCGTTGTCATGGTCTTTGATTTGAAATATAAGATATAAGATATAAGATAATGATGGGATTTCTTGAGACTTAATTAGGTGGGGGGTTTGTTTCTGACAAGAAGTTATTAATAGTTGAAGTCTATACCTGATGAAAACTTTTTCAATCAACATACATCGATAATTTATCCATTAACGATTATCTGGAGATAGAGTTAGTTTGAAGTCAGATGTTAATTTGAAACGAAGTAAAGAATAACGATGAGAGATCTTTGGTATTGTTTAGATTTCTGGTTCCGTATCGATATACAACACTTAACGATTAATCGTTAATCGTTGAGTGATTATTTTCCGATTTAATGGGGTATCATTGTTGATACGGTTAACTATTAATTCGAAACTGGTAGTATGTTTCAATATTCATTGGGAATCGTTAATGAGAAAACTTAGATATCGAGATTTGTTAGAAGACATTCCTAAATGTTAATGTCGATTGTTTCTTTTTGGGAAACCATTGGATTGGTTACACGAATAATATTCTGATCGTGATGAGATATTATTTGTTTTCTCGAGCTCATCAATGTTGGATGATAATGGTTGGAGGAGTATTATTGTAATGGATATCGGGATATGAATGTGTAGACAGGAGTGTCTCGATGTTTTAAATGAAGGTGAGGTGTTTTTATGAAGGAGAGAGGGGGATATAAGATAGGAGGAGAATTAATATAACATTTGGAGATCGAAGTGATATTAAAGAGAAAAGAGGGACAGGATGAAAGATAGGAGAGAGGAGAATTTAATCAAGATTGGAAGAAGAAAACGACTGAGAAGAGAGAGGTGAGTGGAGAGAAACTTATGGGTTAATTGCTGATATTTGGTGTTAAGATCGGAAAGAAATTGTTGTTTGTTGCCCAGATGAAGAGATTCAAAGATTTCTGCTGTGACTTCATTGGCACGGGAGACGGCTCCATCCATCCAATGAGATCCGGTGAGGGCTCGTTCGGCGCCGGCGAAAAAGATACGTCCATGATTTACACGAAGATATTTAGCATAGGTGTGGAAGGAACCGTCGGGGAAGTAGTAGTAGTACTGTACGGCGGGGATGAAGGGTTTCTTTTCAGACCAGTCTTTAATATACATCCGTTTAAATGTGCGATAGATGACGTCTTTGAAGTCAGGACACCAGAAGGCAAGATATTTCAGGGACTGGATTTGAAGTTCATCGAGAGATAGATGGGAGGCTCGGGATGGGTCAACAATGATACGATAGATGCCCTGTTGATGATCATGACTTAAATTCATGACGGCACCGAAGAGACCGTTGGATTGATACGTGGAGATATGAGGAAGAATGACGAGTCCAGGAAGCCAATCATGTTCGAATTCCAAGAAGATGTTAAAGGAGGCATCAAACCATTGTACAAGAGTGGAGTTGGCACTTATAACGGGAGAAGGAAGTGGTGGGGAATAGGAAATATGGAGAGAGGCGGAAGGAGAGGTGACGACGATAACAAACTTACAGTAGGTGGTAGAAGTTGGAGTTTAGACTTTAACGTGGTATGGGTTTCCGTGAAAAGTGGAAAGAGAGGAAGAAGATTGGAGAATGGAAGTTACAGGTTCATGAGGAAAGATGGGACTGTCAAGATGTTGAGTCAGATGTTCAATGAAGGTTCCCGTGCCATCTTTCCAACGGAAGGTGTTAGAGAGAAAGAGACCCGATGCGAGAATACTAAACAACCTCTGATAGATCAAGAGAGAGGCGTAAAGTGTCGACATGCGAGATAGATCTGGAGGGAGATTTTCAATCAGTAAGAACCAGTTTCTGACGGCGTCTTTGCAGTTTTCGTTCGACGTTTGTGAATTCAGCCACGCCTCAAGGGACAGGGTATCATAGGTGACGATATCGGGATCACTTTCGGGAAAGTTATACTGGTATTTATGGAAGCGTCGGCCGAAAAACCAGAGAGAAAAAAAGAAGATAGGGGTGACGAAGAATATGATACATGCCTCCTCCAAACAGTTTAATGGATGGAAGAAACGGGTAACACTCGATTTCACAGGCAAGACCCAAAAGAGAGGTGTCACCGAGAAGTATCCAGGTTCCTCCATAGGAGACTTTTTCTCCATTCTGTAAGGAGAGGGAGAGAGTTCGACCTCCAATTGTATCCGTGGCTTCATAAACGATACATTTTAATCCGAGGCGATTAAGTTGGTAGGCGGAGGCCAGTCCACTCAGACCAGAGCCGACAATAACAACATCGGTATAGCGGTTTGGAGGGAAAGACATATCTTGATTTCACAGAGAGGAGATTTCATTTCTTCTCTCTTCAATCAATATTAAATTCGAGGATTAATATTGATTGAAGAGAGAAGAAATTTAATTTCGTTAAAAAAATAAACCTTGACATCATGTTTCCGAGTTTTCTTAAGTTTTTGGGAAATCTTGTTTTCACTCCGATTTCTCTTATCGTGACACTGGGGAGACTGTTCGTTCCAAGAAGTGACTCTCTTTGTCATCTTCCGGGTCATCATGGAGTTATGGGAAATTTGAGGTCTCTTTTTGACATGTTACGATTTAACACTCTGGATTTCCTTCTTCAGCTGAAAGAGAAATATGGAACGGACGATCGGAGTCCGATCGCGTTTCGCTTTCTCGGACGACCAGCCGTCTTTATCAGTGATCCGGAACATATTTATCAGGTGTTTAATGATCGAGAACATTTTAGTCTAAGTTCTCCTGAATTTCTTCTGTCGAGTTTTCGTCGGGAACTTCCGGACAATCTTATTACAGTGTCGGAACATGAGTGGCTTCCCATGCGTATTCGGACCAACTACATGCTCAACGGATTGCCTCTGAAGAGAATTGTTAAACTTATGAGAGAGACGATGGAACAACGAACTCTACCCGAGTGGAGAGAGTATGCTCGGAAGGGAGAGTCATTTGATCTTGGCAAGAGTGTCTTTGTCTACAGTTCCATTGTTGCATGTCGGTTTATTTTGGGTGTGTCTCAAGATGAAATTCCGGATACAATTCATGACCAGTTGAGTCGAATGTTTAATCATGTCCGGAAGAGGACCTTGTCTCCCATTGTTATTCCGTCCTGGATACCGACTTCCTCCAACCGAAGTTATGTGCGTGACACAACTGATATTAAAAACTACATTCTTCAGTATCTCGATCGAGCCAAGACAACTCATACACTTGCCGGATCGATTATCCGGGCTCGGACTCAGAGAAACTATGATGTGACGGACGATCAGTGGGACCAGATGACGACATATATTCAAAGAAGTATTGACTCACCGACTGCAACACCTGATGAGATTAACCGGATCCTTCGACAGAAATATGAAAAGATTAAACAAGAAGGAGAGGATAAGTTGAGTCAGATACATTATGTCGTCACCGAACTTCGAAAGGCCATCACAAATCAGTATAAACTTAAGGAGTCGGTAGAGGAGGATGAGGTTGAGTGTGAACTTGGAAGTATTCTCTGTCAAGGAGGGACGATTGATGTGCCTCGGGCGGTCAATGAGATTCGGGGAATGCTCATTGGGGCCTCCGAGACGACGATTCTTTTGATGCAGTGGATTCTCATTCATATTTCAGAGAATCTCGAGATTCAGGACAAGATCTATGAGTCAATTAAAGATGAGAAATCGGACGTTCCCACGTATGATCCGACGAGACATAAGTATCTCTATGGCGTTCTTCGAGAGGGGTTGAGACTTGGTCCTCCCGCTTTCGTCTTCATTCGATATGCGGTAAAAGATGTGTACATGAATAAGGGCGAATTCTTCATTCCCAAAGATACAACAGTGGTAGGATCTCAATATATCACACATCGTCTGAAGGATGTTTGGGAGAATGAGACCAAGTTTGATCCCGACAGATGGAACAAACCGGCTCAACGAGGATCGTTTTTCCCATTTACAGGAGGTCCTCGGATGTGTCCCGGACAAAACTTTGCGATAAACGAGGCCTTTATCGCCATAGCAACGCTCTTTAAACACTTCAAGTTCCGCCGCGACGATAATCGAAAGGTTGGCTATAATGTCGGACTAACACTGCGACCCGACACTTCCATCCGTATCGTTCTCGAACCGCGAGATTCTCCTCCGAAGACATGATGAAATTAACATTCGAGAAAAGAGGTGATCTTCTGCCAGATAAGTGACAGTGGAAAATTTATCTGGCAGAAGAGAGTTTGTTCTTTCATTGGATATATCATGTTGATGAAAACGATGGAGGAAGGTCATATCCGAAACCGGCGATAAAGTCAGCCAGATCATACTTTTCCAGAAGTTGAGCTGTGAGATAGGCTGTTTCTTTGACGGTTATCCCATTTTCATCGGTAAATGTTCCATATTTTTCGAGAATTCGGGTCAGAAGAGGTATGGCATCGACGTTAACTGATTCTTCGATGGTGTAACCTAACAGGTCCGGATAAAATTCAAGGTAATTGTCAAGTATATCCATGACCACGTCAACTTGTTTTCCACTAATGGCGTTACTAATAGCGAGGTGAGGATCGAGAGAGGCCCGAAAGAGAAGAAAGTTGACAATATCTCGGTATCCACGATAACTTGCTGTAATGAGAGCTAAATTAAGAATGTTGCGTCGATTAGGTCCTGTCACTAACCAGTAAAAATGTCTAAAGAGTTCGAAATTGCCATCTCTCACCGCCCAACCGAGACAGATCTCTGGACTTTGATAACGTTCCGATCCATAGGTGCACCTCTGTCCGACGGTTGAAAGGAGTTGAAGATATCGTTCTTGTGGCGAAAGAGAGGTCACGTTAAACTCTCTTCCTGATACTCCGAAGTCAGCCTGAGCTTTCTGAGACCAAAAATGTGGGTCGGAACAGTAGTTCCGAAGAATGTCAACCTCATGACAAAGTCGGACGAGCTCCTCATATGGCCAATAGAGAACAAGTTCATAAATCTTTTCCGGGGGAAGAAGTTCAAGATATGACATCTTTGTTATAATTCGAACATTTTAAAATCGAGATTTCGCATGGAAAAATTCCGATTAGCCATCCATTTTGCGATCTTTGGATTCCGACTCCAAAGATCGAAGAGACGTTTATTTCGTGGATTTAGATGATGAGTTCCATTTCTTCGAAGTCTCTCGGAGAAAGAAGATTTCGTTCCAAAGCATATTTCTTGAGATAGGGAATGAGATCTCGATGAGAAAATAAAATAAATACAGAGGAGAACAGATCGCGAATATTAATTCGAATTCCGTGCTCTTCAAGATAATCGAGAAGATCGCCAAGAGTTTTCGGTTCTGGCCAACTCGGAATAACATTTTAATGAAGATATCAGAGAGAGTTCTTGGGTTAAACGAATAATGATGGAGGATATAGTCGATAAGAGGAATACTTCCGAGTTCAGCAGCCCGGGACAGAAAAAGAGACGGTCGGAGATGATAGAAATACTTGAAGTTGAGATAGCGGAGGGAGGGTCGATTGGGAGGATACCGATTTTGATCCAAGGAAAGAAAGAGATCTCGAGACAGACCGAACTCTCTTTCAACTTTTCGAGCCCAAAAGTATTCATCTTGACAGAGAGAGTTAACTCGGGAATAGAGATTACATAACTTCATAATGTCTTGGAAAGGTAACTCTAAAAGGATTTCAACTAAGATGTCTCGAGGCAAAAGATGAATACGGGAGAGATCCATTTTTATGCTCTGAAATAATCTCTCGAATGGATAATTTTCCTTTCGAGAGAGAGAAAGAAAAATCGGAAGAAAAACTTCTTCTTCTTCTAGGAAGAGGAGGAGGAGGAGAAAAACTTCAATAAAAGTGAAGGAATGTCTCCAAGAAGGGAATGTTGGAAACAATACTTGATAAGTAGTTTAACAATATAAGGACGATTTTGTTCGATGGCGTCTTTAAATGCGTATTCGAGGGGAAAATAGGAAAAGTCACGTTGGGAGAGATTTAGAAGTTCGAGGGCACGCTCAATCACAGTCTCGTTTCCCTGTCGTATCGCTTCCAGAAGTAGCTGAGATGGAAATCGCTGATAGTAATATTTCAGATCAAGATACTTCCAATACGGTTTGTTAGTCGGATAGACGTCATTGGAGAAGGGACGTTTTAATGAGAAATAGAATTCACGAGGATATGAAAGATCTTTCTCCGTCTTGAGAGCCCAAAAGTACTCACTCTGACAAATTGACTTTAACGAGGAATACACATTACATATCATCAGAATAGTTCCAATGGGTAACTCAAGAAGGATTTGGGCCCGCAGTTCAAGCGGTAACATGTCAAAATACGACTTCTTCGAATTCGATAACATCGAATTTTTTCCCATATCGAATTCGAAGAATTATTCTTTCAATAAGTTTTCTCGTCGAGATCTCAAGTCAAATCCGAGGAGGAGAGAACGTCGATTTCGAATTCAGATGGAATATATCTGTTTAGGAGTCTAAAAATGTCAGAATCGACCGCCTGTTGACGAGCTAAGATAAGATCCTCATTCGTCAAGAGTTTGTGACGAAGACCGGTCTCGATGAGATATCTGACAAGGTCCACATGTCCACTTGTCTGGATAACTTCAAAGAACACCTCTTTAAAAACGGAAGATGTCAAGATTCCCTGACTTATTCCATATTCGATGAAGGCCCGGATGGAAAAGACTCTTTCCTCTTGAACGGCCTTCAAAAGAGCCTTTCGAAGATCTTCTGGCGTCAGAAGACCTTGTTCTTGACCATATGAAATCAAGGAACCCTCGAGAGTGGCTTTGAGAATTTCTGAAGAGGGATTCAGGGGTATACCGAAATCTTCAAGGAGATCGAGAAGGGAAGAAGCAACATCGAGACGATGTTCCTGGGAGACGGTATCAAGAGCTTCGTTCAAGAGTCGGGGAGGGTCCGATACAAGATCTTTCTCCAGGAAAAAATCAACGAGATCGAGATGACCGGAAATAGCGGCTTCAATAAAGGCTTCATCAAGGATCTCCTGACTGAAAAGATGGTTTCGAAGGAGATATTCTACCATTTCCTTTTGAGACTGTTGGACGGCACTTAAGAGAGCCCAATCGAGACCTTGTTGACTGACAAGATGGTTCTCGACGAGATATTTAACAATGTCTTGAGAGTTTCTCTCCGCGGCCTTCCGAATGGCTATATCGAAATCCCAGCGATCGAGAAAATAGTGACTGACAACATACTCAAGTAAGGGCAAGTTTTCATCTTTGACAGCTCTGGAAAGAAGTTTCGACGGATGCCGTTGATAAAAACTCAGATCAAAATAGCGGAGATAAGGTTTGTCAGATGGATAGGGCAACTTCGACAGATCATGTTTCAATGAAAAGAAGAGATTCCGAGGAAGTCCAAAGTCTCGTTCAGCTTTGAGGGCCCAAAAGTATTTATCTCGACACAGAGATGCAAACTTTTTTGACGTTTGACACATCCGACGAAGACTTTCTCTTGGAAGTTCGACGAGGATTTGAACAAGAATATCTCGAGGTAACTGTTCAAGATTTTCGATGTCCATGATTTCTGTTGAGTTCTTGAAGGAAATTTTTGTAATAATATTGGAAAATATTATTACAAGAGACTGTTGAAGAATATACTTATGTTTCTTTTTTGGGGCCTCTTTTTTAGACGTTGTCGATTGCGTCTCGATTGGAGAGTCTTTGTGTTAGAAGATACTTTATTAGGTGAAGGTGACCCGGTCTGACCGAGTTTCTTATAATTATAAGGCTTCGTTAAAGTTCAGAATCGAAATAGCCTCGATTTCTGAGTTCGGAAACAAGATCGACATCTCCTCTGTTGATGGCGAGTTCAAGTGCAAACTGAGAATCAGCTCCATGGTTGAGAAGATAGACAACGATGTCTCCATTGCCAAGCGAAACTGCCGTCTCCAATAAAGAGTCAAGATCGATTGAGTCGAGAAGTTTCCATTTCTCTCCAAAGTCGAAAAGATATTTCAGAATGGAAAGATTGGACTTCTCAACAGCGAGAAGGAGAAGAATATTCAAGTCCGAGGAAGTCACCTCAAGGGAAGTGTTCTCCAAAATATATCTTACAAGATCGAGATCTCCCCGTATCAGGGCTAGCCCCAAAAACTTCGAGGGAGAAAGAAAGACTTTCTGACTGAGTAAGTACTTTTGTCGAGCGTCGAAAGTTCGTATTCCCAAGATCTCAGAAAGTCGAGAAAAGAGACGTTGAGGAAGTTGAAAGTCTCGGTACGCCTTTTCCGCCCAAAAGTTCTCATCTTGACACAACCTGAACAAGTATGTTGACACTTGACAAACATTTAAAATATCCCGATATGGAAGATGAATGAGAATTCGAAAGATAATTTCGAGTGGCTGTTGTTCCAGAGAGTTAATATCCATCTTCTCGATTCTTTTATAACAATCCTAAATTAAGATTATGTCTTGTCTTGCCAATTTATCTCGGCGTCTTTCGAAAGTTTAATATCTCGACGTCGATATTCTCTTTTTCTCGAAGCAGTATTTCCCTGTTAAAAGTCGATGATGTTAAATAGGAAATAATCCCGTAGCGGTGTTTCTGAAAGGCCGTTTGTATCGTTGTCTCGAGAATTTCTTTTTTCTGGAGATGGAGAGACGATTGATCGAGCTGATTTAAAAAGTCCATAAAGTATCTGACGAGAGCAATATAATTTTCACATACAGCACTGTTAAGACCACTTAGAATAATTTCTTTTATCTCCTCTTGAGAAAGCTTATGAGCATATTGTGTCATAAGAGACTTAATTGTTGGAAGGGAACCGAAGAGAGAGACACGTCGAATGATCTCATCATCGAGTCTTCCACTCTGATCAACGAGATACTGGACAATCGAAAAATGTCCTCGACTGGCAGCCTCAAGACAGGCACGATACATGACATCTCGTGACAGATACGGACTATGTTTAAGAATGTACTCGATTTCCTTCAAACGTCCTTTTGCGACAAACCGAAAAAGAGAGTCACAGGGACGGCGAATATAGGATCGTACCTCTCGATAGCCTTCTCTCGGGTCCCGGAAAGAAAATTCGTCAAAGAGCTCAACAGGAAAGTCAAAGTCGAGATGAGCCTTCTCCCGCCAAAAGAGAGGATCTCGACAGAACGAGGCTACCTGTTTTGATTGTCGACAGAGACGTCTCAACTCTCTCCCCGGAAGTTGAAGAAGTTGTTCAACGTTAATTTCAGGTTCTGTGTTCATCGAAAAGTCAAGATTCAAGACAGTCTCTTCAACGTTCTTCTCTTCAACGTTCTTCTGAGTATGAGTATGAGTATGAGTATGAGTATGAGTATTCGTCGAATCGGAATTCGACGAAGAGTATATATAACTCAAACTCGGAACATAAAACGATAGAATTTGTCCCATTTTATTCCGACTTTTCTTTCTGTCGTCTTTCTTCTATTTTCTATTTCCTCGAAATAAATTATCTGAAAGTTCCGATGTGTGGAGAATTCGATTTACATAAATCGCCCGAGGAGGAAGAATGATACGAATTAAAGTTCTGGCTAATTTGGTTGGATTAAAATACACTCTCGAGAAAGAAAAATTCTGTTGAATGAGAACAATGACTCTGTCGAGATAGATGATGACTCCTCACGTTATATCTTGCCACAAAGGTACCAAGAGCAACAAAAGAGGTGAAGAAGACAGAAAATCTTCTTCTGTCTTCTTCTTTTTTTTTAGTTTCTGTTCATATTCAATGTTCCAGATGTCAAGGTTAACGCTTCAAAGAGATAGGAGCGAATGAAGGAACGAATGAAGAAAGAAGGTTGTCGACAGAATTAATAAGATGAGAGGATCAAGGGAAGGGTCTGTTTCTCTCCAAAAAGGAGAAGCCGAATAAAAAGACAGGAGAAAAATCTTTTTCTTATCCTATCTTTTTATCTCTTTACTAAAACGTAAATGTCGGAACGGCGTGTTTTTTGCGGTTTCATTGAGTATGTTCCCCTGGAAGGTGGATTCTTTGGGCTTATAACGGACGATGGTCAGAGATATGTGCCAACTAACTTACCAACCGAGTTTCGTCTCGGGAAACTTCGAGTTTGTGGGGAACTGCAAGTCAATCCGGATCAGATTGGATTTCAACAGTGGGGTGTCTTTGCGACTCTTCTTTCAATTCGACGACATGATGAGAACAGTTTCATCGTCTATCCTCCAGTTATTATTCCAAGGCCGTCTTTTCCGAGGTCGATCTTTCGGGGAGGGATTGTTTATGATTCGGATTTTCGTCCCCTCACTCCTGACATTATCGATATTTCAGGAGAACGTCCCATTTATATTAACGGACAACTTTCCTCTCTTCGTCCTTATATTGATCCTTACTATGTTTATCCCACGACACGTTACTAGTTTGGAAGTTATCGAGAGTCTGAAAAGACGAGACGCTTAAGATTTGATCAACACAGAAAAAAATTCGAAAATGAAAGAAAATGGGATTGTTTCAAAGTCGAGCTCGGTCACTGACACTGAAGAACTCCTATCTCTCGAAGGGGGAGATGGAGTGTCAGAAGGCACTCCAAGACTTGTATCCTCGATATCAGTTTGAAAAGGTGAGGCCTCCATTTCTTCGAAATCCTCGGACGGGACGGAACTTAGAACTTGACTTTTACTGTCCGGAGTTGAGACTGGCGGTTGAGTTTCAAGGACGGCAACACTACGTTTATGATAAACACTTCCATAAGAGTCAGGAAGACTTTTATGAACAGTTAGAGCGTGACCGGATTAAACAGGAGCTCTGTACTCAACATGGGATTCGACTGATTACGGTGCCATATACTGTTTCTGATGTTAAGGAGTATCTTCGTTGGACGACTCGACGTCTTAATATTTAATCTTTCTGTTCTTTCGATTCCAATCCCGGAATCGAAAGAGAAGAGAATAAAGATTATCGGATTTCAACTTTGACTTCGGTAAACTTGGGAATTCCGGCGAAGATTCGTTGACCGCTTTGAGATCGAAGATCTGTTATTCTCAAGGTAAACGTTGAATTATTAAAAACAATCGAAATTGTATCTCCGATGAATATGACGTCTCTCGTCTCAACTTCACGAGTGAGAAGGTTGGTAATTTGGTCCGTGTCTTCATATCTCAACGTATACCATTTTTCACTCTCCGGATGAAAAGTAATAAATCCAACTTTGGGAAGAGAAGAACACTCTTCAACGGTTACAGGTGTCCCCGGAGCAATTCCCAATGTATTCAGAACGGGTTGGGGTAACAGAATCAAATTGTCTCCCCAACGATGATAATTCGTCGCTCGAACATAGACATGGCGTCCGTTTGGAACTGAAACATTGCTAACTCGGAAAATTAAGTAGGGAACATCCTCTCGTTCAATGAGACTCCGGTAGAGACTCTCCGGAATAATCACCTCTCCATTTTGTGACATGTCTACCGAAAAGTTTTGGAAAGTCTCTTTACACAGAGAAACCTGACGATATCGGGACTTGATGAGTTCAATCTGAGATTGACTATAAAATTGGTTATAGGTTGGATCCCTCCACTCAAACTCATCTCGATAGTGAGATTTTAAGTAGTTCATAAGAGAGATGATGTCATAACATACATAGTGAACTTGACCATTGCGATCATTAACTCGAAGTTTGATAATTTGAGCGGGATGCAGACGCTGACTCTGTTCCGGAGTCAAGTTTTCACATGGGTGACTTCGTCTCCATTGCGCTAACTTCTGAAGAGTTCGAGCCGCCCTCTCCCTCTTCCTCTCTTCTTCTGAAAGAGCTTTTGTTTTTATCTTCTCCTCGAACTTCTTAAATCGCTCCCGACGGATGGCTTCTGGACCTCCAGCTCGTGCAATCTCCCTCTCCCGGAAAGCTCGAGCCCTTTCCGCCAGTCGAGGATCGACTCCATAAATCGACAGCCAGTACTTCTCATACTCCTTCTTCAATCGCTTCCTCTCCTCCTCTGGAAGTGCAGGACGTTCTTCTTCCTCCTCAATCTCTTCGAGGTATGGGTATTCCTCTCCTTGAAGATAGTGCTCGAACATCTCCTCCTCCTCCTCTGTAAGAGCAGGACGCTTTTCTTCTTCCTCCTCCTCAATCTCTTCGAGGTATTCGAGGTATGGGTATTCCTCTCCTGGAAGATAGCGCTCGAACATCTCCTCCTTCGAAAGATACTCTTCCAATTCCTCTTCTTCGGGACTTTTCATTTTACATGGAAAGTTAAAAAATATCTCGAGAAATAATTTCAATACGACTTATGTCTATTAAAAAAAAACAGTTTCACTTCTTAACTTTTTCAGAACTCGACTGTTATTAGGACAACCGTTCTCAATAGGTAGTGTCGATCTTCTTCCCGCTTTTTCCTCAAAGAAAATTAAATGAACCGGCTCTGAAAGTGTCGGAGAAGGTCAGAAATTCGGTCTTCAGCCTTTCGGTCTGGAGAATATCTTTCGTCGGCACTGGAAACGTCTTGTTCTCCAGAAACGGAGAAACAAGACATTACAGAAAGATCGAACCTCTTAACTCTTCCGAGAAAAACCTTCTTTGACAAAGTCGTCCCGATTTCGTCAAAGAACAATAAGAAATCACCTACTTTAATCTTCTCCAGAAACGGAGAAGGTTATTAATACAATTTATGGCGGTTCTCGCTGCGTCGAATAAATTCATTTAAGAGGTCTCGTTTTATCACCATTGGCTTTCCAATAAATCCGATTTCTTTCATTTCCGTAAGAAGATTTGGATGAAGATGACGCTCCTCAATAACAAAGGCCCGAACAGAAGTTGGACATATCTTACGATATCCGACATCGCAATCTCCATAGAAGTTCCAGACGAAATCTGCATGGGGACAACAGAGTTCCAGAAAGTCATCATGGAAAATTTCGATGATCTTCTTCCCGTCGAGAGAAAAATACGTCTTATTCCGGGCATCATAAATAAACTTCCGGTATGTTGGATCGACGCCTTTCCAAGAAGAAGGTTCGATAACGGCATAAAGCTGTCTCTCTTCATTGAGAAGCGGACCCACCTTCAGTCTGTCTCTTTTCGACTCGAGACTGTATTTTGGCTTTTCCCCTAACAACGGACTGTCTGGATCCTTAATCGCCAAGTAGTAAGACAAGATTCCATAGGAGAGGTTTTCCGATCTCTGACCGATAAAGACAGACTTGCGAATACTACGAATTGTGACTGTTTGTTCGGAAGACTCCGAAAACGCTTGGGAAAACACCGTCTCAGACAACATTGTTTTATCTTTTCTGACTCTCTTTAAATATCTTTTCGTTCTTGAAATCATCTGGACGTGACTTTTGGAACATTCTCGAAGAGATACCTCGAGACACGAAGCTTTGATTCATTTCTGAATTTCGGGGGAGGCTTGTTTCTTTAAAATGGCGGGAGTCCAGATAAATTTTTGTCGAAGTTTCTCTCTCTCCTGACCGAAACATATTTTACACAGAGCTCGATATCCGAAACAAAAGATTGGATTGTAAGAACTTCGACCACACATACTACAGGGTCGTTCTTGTTTCCAAGAATCTGCCGCTCCCTTTTTATTAGTTAGACGAGGAACAAGTCGCATCCAGGGTTCGTTGAGGATTTGTTCCTCGAGAGTCCGATTCTCTCTACATCGGGGACCGAAACTTCCCGAAACTGTTTCTTTCTTTTTCGGCGAGCGATCTTTTGTGTCGGGAGGAGAATTTCTATTATTAACACTTGAGATATCGGTTACTTTCTGAAAAGAGCAATTCGAGGAGGAAGTCTTCTCTTTATTTCCACTTTTCACACAAGAGAAGTCTTGTGTCGGGGAGTCTTCGACGGCGATATCGGAAGAAGAAATAATATTGGAATCCTGTTCACGGAAGTTTTTACAAGAAAGACACTCTCTTTGAGGCACGACCCGAAGATCGAGGAGTGTGATCTTATCATTGACTCCGTTATTAATCTCGGAAAGGATATCTTGGGCGGAGACCTCATACCAGGGTTCAGGGCGAGGAGTTGTCGTTCGAGAAGTATGAAAGATTTCAATAATACATTTAATCTGATGTGTCTCGTTGTTTCGAATCGCAATATCAGCAATCCATTTCCTCTGAGGCCCTTGATATTCTGGAATGACACTATCATTGGCGGAACATACAATTTCCTCTGCATCATTGACCGTAGAGCACTTTGTACACTTATAGGTCATTCGAATTCGAGTACCCCTGCGTAACGCGTCGACGAGCCAAAATTTTGTCATGCGATGGATCTCACTTTCAGAACAAGAATAAAAGTAGTTACATCTTGTTACAGAGTTTGGGGATGGATAGTGAGCAAAATGTGCTATCCGTTTCAGACCCTTTCGGAGAGTTACTCTTCGTTTACACTGAAGACAGGAAAATCGGGAATTCTTATCTCCTTGCCACGGCCACACCGCTCGTTGAAGTATCTCATCATACGCTTGTTTGAGTTTGGTTGGTCGGTTTGAGGGACCTCGATTCGACGTCGATGATTTCTGAATTGAGATAGACTCTGTTGACATGATTTAAGTTTGGATTCCAGTGTTTGAAAGTTGTCTCCATTTCTTGATTTCGACCTTTAATTTCTTTATCTTCTCGAAATCTTTTCAAAGGAACACACCTCAAACGTAATATAAAGTCTCCGTCAGTTACAGACAACACTTCATACAATGTTGTCTGTTTTCTTCATCTATTTGAAAAAGAAAAAGAAAAATGAAAGAGAAAAATAAGTAGAGTTAAGAACAGACTTATCCTTATTTGCGATTGATTGTTGTTAAAAATGGAGATAAGGGGTTCTGGTTCGAATCTTCTTCTTGACATGCCGATTGAAATTCTTATACGGTACAGTCATTATCTGTCTGATGAAGACATTGCCCGACTTCTGCAAACAAGTTCGGCGATGGCGAATTTGTTTCGGGATGATAATTTTTGGCGAGAAAGATATCAGACTTATATTGACTCAACACAGAAGGAGCTGCCTCTCCCCTATAAAAGTTGGAGGGAAATCTTTTTGGATCTGAGAGTGAGAGATAAACTTTCTCACTTCATTCCAGGAGATTTGAAGATTGCGCGTCGCAATTATTCAGCGATGAAGGCTTGGAATAAGTTTTGGGATAATATGAGATATCTTTCTGAAGAATCCTCTTCCAGTGGCGATACCTGGAAAACTATGTATAATGATGTGATTCGAGTTATCCGCAATATTGCGTTTAGCAGTGTCATTAGTTCTGGTCTCGACAGTGATGTTGTAAGTTTCTCTCTACCAGATAAGAAAGTCGTCATTCATCGTAAAGTTTTCCTTCTGAAAAGGTGTCTAATTTCGAATAAGACTGATTATAAACTTGGCATACACATACCTGAGAATATTTTGATGCGTTTGTGCCAACCTTATTGGAATCTTCTTCAGAAGGCCCCCAAGTGGTATGAAGTTAAGGTTTCCCAGTCTTCTCTTCCTCTATCGCCAGGGGAAAGAGAGTCGGATCTAACTTGGATGTTACGGAATCTTTACGATCTTGGAAATATCACACGTCTTTGTGTCGAAAACGTTTCTGGATTTAATAGTGATCCTCGATCTCATCGCGGTCTCGATGGCAAAGGAAAAGAAGGCTGCTCTTTGACTTCGACTCTGAAAACTTCTCTCCAGAGGTAAAACTGGTCAATCGAAATGGAATAACATGGGGAAATGTTATGATCGCGGTCATGATGGCGAAGGGTTCAAAGTTTGACATGTGGTATGAATTATTTGTAGAGGCTGATTTCCATGTCGAGGGATCAACTCTTTTCGGAACCTTGAAATTCGATCATGGCTCTTGAGAGGAGTGAATTCTCTCTTCGCTATAGAAACAAGGTATTGTTAATAGGGAACACAAAAGTGTTCCCTATTATATGTCTTGGAAGATGGAGGTTTTCTTAACCTGAATTTTCTTCCGGTATCTTTCTACTGTTGAGAAGGAATTTCCAATGTTTGAATGTTTCCCGATATCCTTTTCCGCCGGGAGTATAGTCAATCTCGTCTTTCAAGAGATTGACCTGTTTTTGGAGTTCTCGAACCTGATCTGAAAGTTTGAGATAACTACTGTAACTTGAAATAACATGTGTCAAGAGAGTGTCGTCTTCTTTTAGAATTATCGTAATGTTTCGCAGAGATTGCGATGTATCGATGTCATGTTTTAAACACTGGAAGTAAAGATCAAGAGCTTTTCCCTTATTCACGGGGACACCTCGACCGGTATGATAGAGAAGGGCGAGATCGTAAAGTGGTGACACGTTTCCCAATTCAACAGCTCGTTCGAAGAGTTCTCTCGCTTTCGAAAAGTCCTGATCTCCCCCCGTTCCAAGGAGGTACATCATTCCGAGACCATACATGGCACTACTACAGTTTAGTTTTACTCCTCGCTCAAAGAATTCTCTAGCCTTCTGATAGTTTTGTTCTCCGCCATATCCATTAAAATAGATATAACCGAGAAGAGAAATCGCTTCGGGATCGTTTCTTTGGGCTGTCAGTTCAAACAGTTCTCTCGCTCGATTATAATCTTGTTCAACTCCTTGCCCCGTGTAATACATGAAAGCAAGATTGTTGATCGCGCCTTGACTTCCAAGTTTCATCGCACGTTCAAAGAGTTCCTTAGCTTTACAAAAATCTTGTTTTACGGCTTTACCCTCAAGATATATTAACCCAAGATTATTAAGGGCCAATGGATTATTGTGTTCCGCAGCATCTTCAAGAAGAATTCTGGCTTTGTCATAGTTTTGTTTTCCACCCTCTCCATAGTAGTACATCATTGCCAGATTTATCCTTGATTCGAGACAGTGTTTCATTCCTCTCTTAAAGTACTGTCGAGCGAGAAGAAGATCTTTCCTGACACCTAACTCACACGAATAGATAACTCCAAGAGCATTAAAAATCACATCCTGTTTTTCTTCATTCAATATCTGTTCAACCTCATTTTCAAGAAGTCTCGTAAACTGAAAAGGGTCAGATCTGGAAGTGTAGAGTGCGTCGATCAAGGAAGACATGAAAAGAATTACGAATGTTTACAAATAGCCAAATTTAAAGTTAAGATCGATTTTTTTGGATGAAAAGAATCGATCTTAAGATCAAGTCAATCGTCAAGCCTCCCTAAAAAGAAGGTACCTCTTTAAACGGAATACAAATTGTAACGTGTTTGTGTTCATGGACGGAAGAAGGATATCGATTCTTTTCATCTTAAAAAAATCCGAATTTCGGAAGAGAAGAGAATATTTTTGAATAAGAAAAAAGTCTTCTTCTTCTTCTTCTTCTTCTTCTTCTTCTTCTTTTTGGAGAAGATTCGATTATTTAAAACCTTAAAAGAAGAACAGGAAACCGGTACGGTAATGGACAAGAGTATCAGTAAGCGTGAAGAGGAGATCCAGGCCTATTGGAAGGAGAACCGGATCTTTGACAAGTCCTTGGAACTGGCGAGAGCGAGGGGCTATCCAAGGTTTAACTTCTATGAGGGACCGCCTTTTGCGTCGGGGAGTCCTCATCTTGGACACTTGATCACCAAGACGGTCAAAGACTCGGTGATCCGGTACAAGTCTCAAAATGGATATTGGGTTCCTCGAGTTGCCGGGTGGGACACACACGGCGTTCCTCTGGAGACGAAGGGTCAACAGAAGCTGAACTTGAGAACTCGAGAGGATATTCTCAAAGCTGGTATCTCCACCTTTAATCAGACGTGCCGGGAGATCGTGATGACGGTAAGGAATGATTGGGAGAAGACGACGGATCGCTTTGGGCAGTGGATGGACTTTTCCTATATGAACTCGGTGTGGTGGGTCTTTAAACAGCTTTATGACAAGAATCTGGTCTATCGCGGAATCAAGGTCATGCCCTATTCTTCTGCCTGTTTCACGGTCTGGTCCAACTTTGAGGCTAATCAGAACATCAAGGAGGTGTCTGATCCAGCTCTGGTGGTTAAGTTTCCTTGCGAGTCGAACGAGAACACCTATCTTCTGATCTTTACAACGACACCCTGGACCTTGCCTGCCAACTTGGCCGTCGCCGTTTCCTCTGATCTGGACTACGTTTATGCTTCCGTGTCCACTTCATCCGGAGTTTCAGAAGTATATGTGGTCGAAGCCAGTGCTCTCTATAATCTCTTTTCACCGGAAGAAGTGAAGGTACTTAAGACGGTCAAGGGATCGGATCTGGTTGGCTTGAGATATCGGCCGTTGTATCCCTATTACTATGAGGAATTTAAAGATAGTGCCTTTCGAGTTTTGACGGCGCCTTTTGTCTCCGGCACGACGGGAACGGGTCTTGTTCATCTGGCTCCTGGATTTGGTCCTGACGATTTTAAAGTCTGTTTAGAGGCCGGTATCATCGAGGCAGATCTCTATTCTCCTGGAAAGAGATCTCGCGGTCCACCGTGTCCGATCGACGATTCAGGAAGGTATACCTCTGAAGTTCGAGCGTATGAAGGTCTCTACGTCAAAGATGCTGACAAGAAGATTATCTCTGAGTTGAAGAGACGTGGTCTGGTAATTCGGGCAACCTATGAAACTCACAAGTATCCCTTCTGTTGGCGGACGGATACACCTCTTCTCTACCGGGTCTGGCCGTGTTGGTTCATCAAGGTTTCGGCACTTACGGAGCGTCTCATCGAGAATAATAAGAAGATCACCTGGGTCCCTGAGTTTGTCGGGAAATCTCGATTTGGCAACTGGCTGGAATCGGGAGTTGATTGGTGTGTGTCTCGAAACCGCTTCTGGGGCACTCCGATTCCGATCTGGACTGACGCGAACTTTCACGAGATGGTATGTGTTGGATCTGTGGCTGAACTGGAAGAAAAAGGTTGCCGTCGACGAGGTCAAGAACTAGTTAAACTTTCCCCTGGAGATATCAAAGATCTTCATCGGGATTCCATTGATGATGTTGTAATCCCATCCAAACTGCAACCCGGAACCTGGCTCTCTCGAGTTGAAGAGATCTTTGACTGTTGGTTTGAATCCGGTTCCATGCCCTATGCCAGTCAGAAGTTCCCCTTCGCTCTCAGTGAAGCGGAATTTCGACAGTACTTTCCAGCTGACTTCATCAGTGAAAGCATCGACCAAGTTCGAGGATGGTTTTACACTCTGTCCGTCCTATCAACGGCTCTCTTTGATCAGCCGGCGTTTAAGACGTGTGTGGTAACTGGTCTGGTCCTGGCTGAAGATGGTCAAAAGATGTCGAAAAGCAAGGGCAACTACAAACCACCCGAACTGATCATGGACAAGTACGGGGCTGACGCGTTGAGACTCTATTTGCTCAATTCTCCGGGAATCTCGGGTGACACTCTTCTTTTTAAAGACGATGACGTCAAGAAAGTCGTAACCAACGTGCACATCTACTTATTGAATGGAGTCCGCTTTCTGAAACATATGGTCGCCTTCTCTGAAAAGACGTCTGGACAAAAGTTTCGGGTGTCGCCTCAAGATGAGCATTCCCTTTCCCTCGTCGATCGGTGGCTTCTTCAAAAGACTCAAGAATACATCACCGACATCCACACTTTGATGTCTCAGTATAATCTGAGAGAGATCTATCCCAAGATCACCGCCTTTGTCCAAAACCTCTCCAACTGGTATTTGAAACTTAACCGGTCATCCATGAAGGCCTTCTTTCTCTCCGAGTGTCCTCGAGTCTACTTGTCTCTTAATAACCTCTATTGGGCCTTGTACTACTTCTCGGTAATGACTGCTCCCTTTGCCCCGTTTCTAACGGAAAGTATCTTCTTAGATATTCGGAACTGGTGTCCCGATCACGCAACCATCGAAAGTGTTCACCTGATCCAGATGCCGACTCATCTTCCAGTTTGCGTTTCCAATGACCTCTTGATCCCCTTTGAGTATCTTGTCAAAGTCATCAACGGAGTCCGGTACCTCCGAGGTACCTCCAATCTTCCCGCCCGACGTCCTCTCAAAGAGGTAACCGTTGTTTCATCTTCCCCAAAGATTCTGTCTCATTTGGAACAAGTTAAATCTCTTCTCGTCGATGAACTTAACATCGTAAACTGTCACTTCGACTCTCAAGAAAGTAAGTATCTGAAATATACAGTGATCCTCGATCCAAAGACCGCGGGAAAGAAGTTCCGACATCGCATGTCTGAGGTAGCTCGATCTCTTTCACAGATGCCTCCGGAGAATGTTCTCGCCTTACTCTCCGGTAAATCGGTCCAGCTTGGGACGGATGTGGTCACACCTGACGACGTCATTCTTCAACGAATGCCTCTGACTCCTCATCTTCTCTTCCAGTCTGAAGGTGACATCAGTGTCTTCGTTGATACAGAGATGACACCTGATATCGAGCTTCGTTATGTCGCTAAACAACTCAACCGAACCATCTTGGACTTTAGAAAAGAGCTCGGCTTAGTTCTCTCCGATTCGATCAAGGTCTACTATTCGACTGACAGTGACCTTCTCCGATGTGTTCTTTCAACTCCGAACTATCTCAAAAATCTCTCGTTAGAACCTATACAGGACAAGAATCCTTTGCTCAGACAACCTTTAACTACTTCGATCTCTCGGCTCATCTCTACTTCGCCCGAATGTAAATCAAACTCTCCCTCACTCCAGAAAATACCCCAGGATCTTTTCGTCCTGGGGTATTTTTCTAACATCTTCAGAAAGAAGATGTCAAGAGTTCTAAAACGGTAGAAATAACGGAAAGAGAACAGTACTCGAATCGCTCTTGGCTTTATTTTTCCGAAATATCATTTGTTGACGTCGATCTCTTGAACCTAAAGATCACCAATAACTTCTTGTCTTGTTATTTTAAATTGTTCCGGAGAGACGATGAATCTTCAGTCAATTGGACGTATTGATGTATCAACTGGGAGAGACAGACGTCTGAGCTGGTGAGAATCTGTCGTATTCTTTCCAGAATGTCGGGATTTTTTTGTCGGACATAGCTTTGACAGTAAAGCTTCAGGGCCATGAAAAGATCGACTTTAACTCCAATTCCACATTGATACATCTCAGCGAGAGCCACCAAAGCAGAGGAATTACCCTTAAGACTCGCCTGCTCAAGAAGTATTCTGGCTTGGTGCCAATCTTGACCCATTCCAACGCCAAAGCGATATCTCATTCCAAGTTGATATAAAGTAGAGTCATCGGTTTGTGTATCGGATTTTAAGTTCGGATTCAGCACTTCCATCGAGAAAGATAGAGAAAGTTCAGTTTTTCAAGTCTTATCTCTTCTATTCCGAAACCTCGAGAAGACGATAGGGCTTAACATACTTATCAACAATTTGATAGAGAAACTTCCCATTCGTAACCGTATAGCAACTAAACCTCTTCATACGTATCAGGAACTTGATGCATTCGTTTCGTTTCTCCGTAAACTTATCCAGTGTTCGAATCGTTATTCCAGTACATCCTCCCGAGATTAGTGGCTCCCTCGAGGAAACGCCTGAAGAATCTCTGAAAATGTCCGGAGAAGACTCAAGAGTTGACACATACCTCTGAATCTCCTCGTTTATGTTGATAGGACACTTCAGATGACAGTAACAGAACGCAACAATCTCACGAATACCATAGTGGAGCCCAAAATCAAAGAGCTTCTTCGGACTGTCCCTCGACTTCAGATAGGCCTCTTGGATCTCATTGTCAAAAATATATTTGGATATCTTCTTCAAGACCGATTGGCCATATAATTCAATAAATTCCTTCTCGAAATTTGTTAGAGAAATAAGCTCCATTCCAATTCTTTGGATTTGGATCTTATTTTCTCTATCAATTTATCGATTTTCTGTCATATTTATACGGGAAAATTAAACTCTTCGATTTGAGTTATTGAATCGGAGATGAAAGAAGATCATTCTCTCCATTTCGTTGTTCAACTCTCTCTCTTAACTCGAAAAATGACGACAGAAGAAACGTCAGAAACCCTGTATTTGGAAGTAAAATAAGATCATATGCGATAGTTTTGACGTCACGTGTGATCTGAAAATACGAAAAATACAGATTCAGGATTCGATTGGCATTGGCATCAGATTTACTTGCAAGATAAAGTTTCGCAAGTCGGATCATCGATTCCGGATGATTCATCTGAGCTGCACGTTCATAAAGTTCAATGGCTTTCCGATAGTTAAGGGGGACCTTATCTCCATTTTCATACATACGGGCAAGATTAAATATGGCAATGGGATCGTTAGGTGTGACGGCTTGTTCATATAACTCTCTTGTTTTCTTATATTCTTTTGTTCCTATCTTTCCCTGTTTATACAGAAAGTCGAGAGTGTTCATCGCCACGACATGTCCATGTGTTGCTGCTTGTTTATAGAGTTCTTTTGCTTTCTGCAAGTTCCATTCTCCATCGATACCATAATATAGGTTTCCAAGATGATACATTGCATCGGTATTATTAAGAGAGGCAGACATTTCATACAGTTCTTTTGCTTTGACGAGATCTTTCTCACACCCCCATCCGTGATTAAACATTTGGCCGAAGATATGAAGAAGAACTCCTCGATTCGTCGGGTCTTCAAGAGAGGTCGAAGTATCGAGGAGAATTTGACGTTGCTCCTGGACAAGATGAGAGAGGATCGTTTTAATTTTTTCAGGTTCTCGTTGATGTGTCAACAGTTCTTTTATCAGGAAATCCATGCTTTTAATTTCCGGAATCAAGAGAAGAAGTGTTCAATCATATTCGGAGTATCTTCTGACGAAACCGTTCTCTCCGTCTCAGATTGAGATCTCTGGTATCTCAACAGAGACTCCCAGTGTTTCGCTGTCTCATAATATCCCTCTCCTCCAGGTCGATACTTGAGTTGAGCCCGGAGGAGTTCAACTTCTCTTTGAAGATGGGCCACTTTCTCTTTCAAGGAGAACCACTCTCCACAACGATAAATACATCGTGTTAAAAGAGAATCCGACTCACTTAAAATCGTCTTGAGAAGAGGAAGAACGTCCTGAAAAATTTCTGGACTCTTATAACATTGGAGGAAGAGATCAAGAGCCTTCTCCAAGTCTTTCTCTCCTCCGAAACCGTTGTAATACATATAGGCTAGATTAGCCATTGCTGGGCGATTCTTATATCGAACCGCCTGTTCAAAGAACTCCTTCGCTTTCTGAAAGTCAGGAGATACACCCTGTCCTTCCTGATACATGCGTCCAAGATTATTCATCGCCATCGGGTCATTCAGCAGAACCGCCTGTTCATAGAGTTCTTTCGCTTTGTGGTAGTCCTTTTCCACTCCCTCTCCTTCATGATACATGTATCCGAGATTTATCATCGCCTGAGAATTGTTAAGAAGGACGGCTCTCTCATAGAGCTCCTTCGCCTTCTGAAAGTTCTTTTCGACTCCTGTACCACAATGGTATATATATCCAAGTGCACTCATTGCCCATGAGTTATTGAGAGAAACTCCCTTCTCATAGAATTCTCTCGCTTTCTGATAGTCCTGTGGGACACCTTTCCCTTCATAATACATATCTCCAAGATTCGTGAGAGCCTGAGAGTTACTTCTCATTGCCCTCTCAAGATAATTCTTGGCTTTTCGATAGTTGGTTTCAACACCAAGTCCATAATAATACATATGTCCAATTATATTAAAGATGACATCTTGTTTTATTTCATCCTCGATGTGTTCCGCCTCATTGATAAGAAACAACGCCTCATCCTCACTCACATTTAAAAGAATTTCCCAAAGGACCTTGAGATTATCTCGATGAGTATAAAGTTTGTCAACTAAATTTTCCATCTTTATATTTCTCAAAGGCACTCATTTATGATGATTTCCCGAAACGTCTCTTCTTTCATCGTAATCTTGACAGAAAAGTTTCCTTCTCTTTCAATCCATCCCAGATCCTTGTATCACAACTTTCATCCATTTTCTCTGAATTCCCCTTCAACAAACAATCTTATTAATTCGATTCTCGAGTTGATAAGACTGTTTTGTTTCTCTCTCTCCATCTTCCGTCTCGGACGTGTTAAGTTGATCTGTCCGTTTATAAAGTTTGTATTTCTCTTTCCTCTCTCGTTCCGGACAAAAAAGAATTGTCGCAAAAGTTGCTCCTCGATATTAAGTATCGTCTTGTCGGATAATCTGTTGTGTATGATGATATATACAACACGTCTCACCTTCCAAAGAATCAACAAAAATAAATATCTCATTTCTCATTTCTCATTTCTCATTTCTCATATCAACAATGATATCTTGAATATGTATCAACATTAATATGTTTTGGATATTTGTCAACATTGATAGAACTCCATTCTATCAATACTGATATGTCTTGGATATTTATTTCTCCGAATAGAACTCCAATTTCTATCAACTGAATATGTCTTGAATATTTATTTCTCCGAATAGAACTCCGAATTTTATCAACGCCGATATGTCTTGGATATTTATTTCCGCTAATAGAACTCCTAATTTTATCAATGCCGATATGTCTTGGATATTTATTTCCACGAATATATTTCGGATGTCTATCAGTGCTGATAGAACTCCATTCTATCAACTTGATATGTCTTGGATATTTATCAAGTTGATATGCCTCCACTTTCTATCAACTTGATATGTCTTGGATATTTATCAAGTTGATATGCCTCCACTTTCTATCAACTTGATATGTCTTGGATATTTATCGATGTTGATATGCTTCCAATTTCTATCAACTTGATATGTCTTGGATATTTATCAAGTTGATATGTCTTGGATATTTATCAAGTTGATATGCCTCCAATTTCTATCAACTTGATATGTCTTGGATATTTATCAACTTGATATGTCTTGGATATTTATCAAGTTGATATGCCTCCAATTTCTATCAACTTGATATGTCTTGGATATTTATCAAGTTGATATGCCTCCAATTTCTATCAACTTGATATGTCTTGGATAT
>Ga0101944_10002783_pt1 | contig 26848 bp, 18 predicted proteins | sample DewCreD2012metaG_FD_75245 | JGI IMG/M metagenome (GOLD analysis project Ga0101944, IMG submission 75245) | Hot spring sediment bacterial and archeal communities from British Columbia, Canada, to study Microbial Dark Matter (Phase II) - Dewar... ... | reverse complement strand
CCTTGATGCCGCAATTGGCCACGGCTGCAAGGCGCCGACGACGATGCGTACTGGACGTACGTGAGGAGGAGGCAACGCCGCAGGCGTGGCCAATTGCGGTATCAAGGATCATTCGCCAAGGCCACCTCGGCCTCGGGCTGAAGCCCGAGGCACCGTGCCGCCTGAAGGCGGCGCTCCAGCGACGGCGCTTCCCTGAAGCGCCGCCTTCAGGCGGCACGGAGGGCCGGGCTTCAGCCCGGCCCTGTGGGGATTGGCCAAAGACACGATTCGCAATCAGTCCAGGTACTCACCCAGGAGATGAAGGCATGTCGTCTGCACCCGTTGATTCGCACGCAGCCCCTGCCACCTGAAGTCACGTCCCAGGTGATTCAACTGGCCTTCGCCGCCGCCTTCTCGGCCTGCACCGCCTGAGCGATGCGCACAAAGACGTCGGCGATCTGGCCCATGTTCACGAAGACGCAGGCCTGGCCCGGTCTCACGACCAGTTTGGCGCCGTACTTGATCTCGTTGTTGTAGCGTTCGAAGCGGTGGACGAGGGTGTTGTTCGACGGGTCGAGCCACTCGACGATGTCGATCAACTCGCCTTTCAGTTTTGCCCAAAGACCCATGTCGGTTCTCCTTGACCGTTCGCGCGGCCCATTCGCCGAATCGCATTACCTTTACAGGAGCAGGCTACCGGGTTTCAGGGAATTTTGAATCGTTTTTGCGCGTCGTCCAGCAGTCGCGCGACGACGTCCGGCGTGACCTCGGCGGTGGCGGCCAGGATCAGATCGGGGGCCGATTTCTCGCGCAGCGTTTCGGCGCGGTTGGTGGTCGTCACCGCGATGCACTTGAATCCACCGGCCTTGGCCGCCTGTACGCCGGCGACCGCGTCTTCGACGACCGCACAGCGGTCGGGACCCAGACCGAGGCGCTGGGCGGCGAGCAGGAAGACTTCCGGGTCCGGCTTTCCGTGACAGATGTCGTCCATGCAGACGAACGTCTCGACATGCATGCCCAGTCCCAGTTCCTGCCGGAAGAAATCGACATTCGAACGCGGCGCCGAGGTGCCCAACGCCAGGCGGAACCCGGCCGCCTTCAATTCCCGCAACCGGTCCGTTACACCGGGAAAGAACCGAAGCCCCCCTCGCGCCTCCTCCCGAAACAGCACTTCCTTCCGTTCGGACAGGCGCCGGTTCTCCCGCGCATCGAGCTCGTGACCCAGCAGGCGTTTCAGGATGGTCGTGTTCGTCTGTCCGAACGTGTCGTAGAAGAAGGCGTCGCACATCGACAGGTTCAGTTCTTCGGCCAGCCTGTACCAGGCGCGCCGGTGACACTCGGCGCTGTCGAAGAGCACGCCATCCACGTCGAAAATCACACCTCGGGGCACGCGGTCGTTCACGGTCGAGTCTCCTTGGGCTGCCCGCCATATGAAGAAAGCGAGGCGATGGCCGACCGCACAGAATGTAGCATCGGGCTCGGCCGCGTCGAATGGCGAAGGATGCAAGTCGCCGAATGGCTTCGTCGGCATGCCGGATGGGGTACGGCCCGTCGAGGACGACGAATCGGGTCGGCCATTCGGGTCCAGCGGCGCCCTTCGGCAAGGATTACGATTCCAATTTTGCGGTGGCGCCGGGCTTGACGGCTTCATGCAGGGAGCCGGAGCGCAGGCCTTGAAGGTCCAGCGCGACAAAGACGAACCCGCATTTCTTGATTCCCGCGAGCAGTTCTTCGCGCGCAGCCAGAACGTCGGGCAGGCGTGCCGTGGGAAGTTCCAGGCGCGCCACCGGCCCATGATGTCGCACGCGGCATTCGGGAAAGCCCGATCGATGCAGAAACGCCTCGGCCTGCGCCACCTGGCGCAGTTTCTCGGCCGTCACCGGATCGCCGAAGGGAATGCGACTGGCCAGGCATGCCGCCGCCGGCTTGTCGGCCGTGGGCAGGCCCAGCTCCGCCGACAGGGCGCGAATCTCCGCCTTGGTCAAGCCGGCTTCGCGCAAGGGAAAGACCGCACCGTGTTCGCGCGCGGCCCTTTCGCCCGGTCGATGGTCGCCCAGATCGTCCACGTTGGCGCCCAGCGCCACGCGGGCGCCACGCTCCCGGGCCAGGGCCATCAGCCGCTCCATGAGCACCGACTTGCAGAAGTAGCAGCGGTCCTGCGTATTGGCCTGGTAGCGAGGGTCCTTGAGCTCGTCGGTACGCACCACCTCGTGGGTAAAACCGAAACGCGTTGCGAGTTCACGGGCTTCGACGAGTTCCTCGGGGGCCAGCGATTCCGAATCGGCGGTGACCGCCCACATGTCGTTGCCCAGCACCCGTCGCGCGACGACGGCCAGAAAGGCCGAATCCACGCCGCCCGAAAACGCAACGATCAAGCGCCCATATCCGCGCAGCAGTTTCTCGAGTCTGGCCCGCTTGGCGCGCGTTTCCGGAGAGGGGGCCTGGATCGATGCGCTTGCCGGGTTCATGCAATCTCCTGACGCTGGACCTATTTCCCGATGTTGCGAAGGCGCGTGTCTATTTTGGGCGCGCGTTCCCTCAATGCTTCTCGCCCTCAACGCGGGCCGTCTTCCGGCGTCCCAGGCCAGTCTGCCCCGACGGCTTGGCCGAACCGGCGTCCGGTTTGACGGTTTCCACCGGCTCGGGTTCGAGCCACCGGGCAAGATCCTTGGCCCAATAGGTGATCACCAGGTCGGCGCCGGCCCGCTTGAAGCCGGTGACGATCTCCAACGCCGCGGCTTTCTCGTCGATCCAGCCGTTGCGCGCGGCGGCCTTCACCATGGCGTATTCGCCCGAGACATTGTAGGCCGCGATCGGGGTGTTGGCCGCTTCGCGCGCCGCCCGGATCACGTCCATGTAGGCCAGGGCCGGCTTGACCATGAGGATGTCCGCACCCTCCTCTTCGTCGAGCTGGACCTCGCGAACGGCTTCGCGCCGATTATGGTAGTCCATCTGGTACTGGCGGCGGTCGCCGAAGGCGGGCGTCGAGTGTGCCGCTTCGCGGAAGGGACCGTAGAAGGCCGACGCGTACTTGGCCGCGTAGGACATGATCGCGACATATTCGAAGCCTTGCGTGTCGAGCATCCTGCGGATGGCCGAAACCTGGCCGTCCATCATGGCCGACGGCGCCACGATATCGGCGCCCGCGCGCGCCTGCGAAACGGCGGTCTGCGCCAGATTCTCCAGCGTCCGGTCGTTCATCACTTCCTTGCCGGCATTCAACACCCCGCAGTGGCCGTGATCCGTATACTCGCAGAAACACGTGTCGGCGATCAAGACCATTCCCGGAACCGCCTCGCGGATCGCGCGCAAAGCGCACTGGACCAGGCCTTCCGAGGCCCACGCTTCCTTGCCGGTGGGATCCTTTCGCTCGGCCGGCGGAACGCCGAAGAGCAGCAGTGCCGGCACCCTCAACCGATGCAGCAGGCGCGCCTCTTCCACCGCCGCGTCGATCGAGTAGCGGAAGACGCCCGGCATGGCATGAATCTCCTGCCGCTGGTTCTCCCCGTCGCAGAGGAACAGCGGCGCGATCAGGTCGCCCACCGCGACATGCGTCTCGCGAACCAGGCGGCGAACGCCTTCCGAGCGGCGCAGCCGGCGCAGACGATGTACGGGAAATCCCATGACGATCTCTTGCCTCCAATTTGCAGCCCGATGGAAAAAAGAGCTGCCGTTCATCCTCTTCCTGTGCGGAGGTCGGTCGGGCACAGGCGGTGCTTTGGCCGGTCGGCTGGCGGCCACCGGCGCCACCGCGTCCGCATTATCCACGAAGCCGCCAAAAGTGCATGCGAGAACCGGGCCCGCAAGGGGTCGATGCCGCCAAAGGCATGGAAGGAGCGCCGGGCTCGTCAGGCCCGATCTTTCCCGCGCTGGAGCCAGGGCATCGCCTTTCCGCCCTGCACCACGGCCTTGGCCAGTCGATCGGCCGTTTCCAGTTGCAGCTTCTCCACTGCACAGCCGCTTTTGAGGATCCAATGCAGCTCCTCATTGCGCCACCGCTTGCTGTAGAGTTCGGCCACGGCCTGGGCCTGTTCCAAGGTAGCGGCCGGTTCCGTCGTCCACAGCAACCACTGCAAGGGCTCTTCGCCTTCCGGCGGGGCCACTTCGCGAATCTCCACCACGGTCATGGTCGCCGGCTTGCGCCGCTCGTCGCGTTGAAGATCGGGGAGGATGTCCAAGGGGCGGGAACGCACTTCCACCAGGGCTTTTCGGGCGGGCTTCTCATGCGTACGCGGTACTTCGATCGTGGCGCGGCCCAGCAACGGTGCGGCATGCACGGCGGGGCGCGCCTATTCACAGGGATCATCGATCCGTCGGTTGTGCTCGAAGCGCACGACCGGTCCATCGGAATTCGCGGCGCTTCTGGGCCGAACCCCGCTCTTCCTCCTTGCGGCACCAGATCTTCTGATGCAACTGTTTCTTACAGTTCTTGACTCTTCAACCTCCAAAGGTAATTTTGCGCGCTGAGGCGTTCCCAATGGCAGGCCGATGCGTTTCGACCCGCTCACCGCCGCAACGAAACGGATCGGCCATGACCGGAACGCCGAGGGAACCACATGACTTTCTCTGTCGCCCTTCCGGACCGGACCGTTCGAAACCAGCAAAGCATGGCCGATCTGGAGGGCCTTGCCAAACAGGGGCTCCTCACCCGCAAGTCGCTGGTCTGGCGCGAAGGGTGGCCTGCGTGGGTGCCCGCCGGAGAGGTCATTGAACTGGCCTCCATCTTCCGCACGCCACCGCCCCCTGCTATCGCTCCACCTGTTCCTGCCGCAGCGTCTCCCGTTGTACGGGCAGGCACGACTGCGCCCAGTTCAAGCCATGCCTACCCGCGCAACTATCTCTTGCTGGGGTGCTTGGCTGCGGTGGCGATCGGCATGGTTCTTCTCGTGGGTGGAGTGCTGGCGTGGCGGTTCTGGCGCCCAGCGTCTCCACCCGCAGTCGATCTGCCGCAGAACACCGTTCTCACGGACGATCCAGTTCGCCCCGCAGATCCGTCCGAAGCGCGTGTGGTTCTGTACAACCAGCGTCTCTTGCTCGAGGCGCTCCGCTTTCGAAATCTGGCCTCGGGAAAGTTACAGGACGCACTCGGTGCATATAGAGAACCGGCCTGTTGCGCCTTCCTGCGCTCGTCCGATCTCGGCCGCGCGGCGCCGCAGGTCTGGGCCTACTTCTTCTCCACCTCACTGCTGCTGATCGGCCATGCACAGAACTCAGCGCCGGTGATTGCCTTTTACAATCCATTTCTGGATGCAGCGCTGATGACGCGCTGGTGCTGGGAGGGCGATCAAGCGACCATCGAAGACGCCACGCTGTGGATTGGATCCTGCTTTCCTGACGGTCAGGCGGGGGCGCCCGAGTACCCCCGTTGGATGAGCAACGCGCGCACGACGCCGTTTCACGAAGCCCTGCTGTCGGGCATGCGGGAGTTCACCGGCCGTTTCGAACGTATGTTCCCGATCCGGCCCGTGGACGCGATGAAGTTCCCTCAATCCGTACGCCGAAGCGAGGCACAGACCTTCGTGGAACAACAGGCGGCGGCTCAATTGTGGACCCTTATGAAACTGCGCGAACACCCCGGCTTGACCAACCTGCGCAAAGCGCTGGCCGAAGGCCGCGCCGACATGCTCGACACGCTCATCCCGCCGGGAGCCCCTTTCACGTCCGCCACGCTCCTCAAACTTCCTCGCGATCTGCGTCAGCGGCTGGTCCCTGCCTTTGCGCTTTCTTCCGCGCAGTACACGTTGGTCGTGTTGAGCGTTCCCGAAATGCCCCGCTTCTACGTCCTGGCGCAATTCGGTACGGCCGGTGCGCCACTCCAGCACCTGTCGGTTCAGGAACTCAACTGAGGAGGCCCCGCCATGCAAAGGGCGAAACGGATTCTGTGTTCATTAGCGGTTCTGTCCCTTTCTGCCGGATGGGCGTGGGCGTCCTCGCCGGCCGAGGACGATCCCGGCATGATGGACGGCTATCGAAGGATGCAGGAGGACGAAGCGCGCTACCGTTTCGAGATGGAGAGCCGCCGGCAGCAGGGGCAGGGTTCCGTACTGGATGCGGCAGCCCAGAATGACTTCGTGACCGGTGCGATCGGCGAGGGCATCGAGGTGGTGGGCTCAAAGTTGATCAACCCATCCGTCACCAAATTCCTCGGAGGGATACCCGCAGACGATATCGGCAAGGTGCTCGGGCACGCATCTGCAGGTGACACGGACGGCGCGGTGCGTGCATATGCAACCGGTTGGGTGGGCTTCCTCTCGGGAACCATTGCCGGGATGCTGGCCAAGGGCGCCGTAGCGGGAACGGCGGTGGCACTCAGTGCCCCCACTGCCACTGCCATTGGAGTGGCGACGGTAGGTATCGGAGTCGGCTATCTGGCCAAATCGGGTTTCGAGTATTTGTTGGACATGAACCAGCCCAAGGTCTCGCAGCCTTCACACAAAATGGTTACGCCCGGGATTCCCACGCTGCCTCCTAATGTGAGATTCACGCCCGAGCAAATCGAGGCATTTCATTCCATGTTGGATACACAGGCTCGATTAGCATCCCCCACTGTTGCCGTGACCCCACCTCCCGCGAGTTCCGCCGAAAACGCGAGGGATGCAATGGCAAAGCCCCCTGCGCTGGAGCCCAGCCTCTCTGCCCCCATAGCCCCTCCCGCAAGCACCACGCCGACAGATTCCGTAACGGCAAAGCCTCCGTCGCTTGATCCCCAGTTGTCGCCTCCAGTTCAACCACCCGCCCCGCCGGCCCAACCGGTTCCACCCGTCACCAAGCCGGCGACTGTGAAGACGCAGCCGGCATCGCAACCCGCAGCAAAGCCCTACGTCGTCTACTGTCAATCTTGCAAAAGTGAGTTGGCCCTGCCCCGCGGGCAGCGAGTTCCCGCGGCCTGTCCCGCATGCGGAAAGTCCAAGGTTCGCATCTACCAGAACACTGCAGGACAGCGAACGATGGTCGGGACAGGCGACTGGTACTGGCCCAAGAATTCGCCTTCGCCGCTGCGCGCCGGGCAGTGGTGCGAATAACCGACCCTGTTTATATGGCTGCGGTCCTCCTCCTTGCCCATCGCGGCGTTGATGAAGTTCGTCATGTGGCTCCGCGAGGTGTTGCCCAGGTCGGTCAGCTTCAGCTTGGCCGGCGTCAGCTCCTTCGCCTTGGGTCCGCCGATGATCTGGTGCGTGGACGATTGGGTGCCGCCCTTGATGATCAGGTCGTCGGAATAGATGATCTTGCCGCACTCCGGCATCTTGACGTCGGGGATCCCTTCCGGCGGCTCTTGCTGTACGGATGCATCGGGGCGGTGCCGGTCCAGACCTCCCAGTTCATGCCCTCGGGCATCGGATCGGCCTTTGGGAAACCGGTGACCTTGCCCCAACCGTGCCAGCGGCACGAGAAGGCCGACCATGCCGAAGACCGGCGCGTAGCCGCCCGTATCGACCATCCGGCCGACGGCATAGGTGAAGACGGCACCGCCCAGGCTCGCCGCCATGCTCGTGGCGCCCATCGCGGTCCCCATGGTCTCCGAGGGAAAGAGGTCGGCGTGCAGCGCGAGGATGTTCGCGCTCCACATCCCGAAGCCGAAGGTCGCCAGACAGACCCATGCGATCACCCCGGCGGGCGTGGTTGCGCCCATCACCTGCAGGCCGCCCATCATCGCCAGCGCGCCGCCGGGCAGAGCGGATGGCGACGGACGCCGTTGCTGTTGTCCAGGCTATGGGAGACGATGCTGGCATTGAAACTGGGCGACGCCGAGGCGCCGGCGGCCGCCGATCCCGGTCTGACCGACCGGCGGATCCGCCGGGCCGAAGCGTATATGCTCGAGCATCTTTCCGAGGATATCGGTGTCGACGATATGGCCCGCGCCGCGGGGATTTCGCGCAGCCAGCTCGGACGGATCTTCCGGGCGCAGATGAATTGCGGACCCGCCCAACGTCTGCGCGCGCACCGCATCGAGACGGCCCGGCGTCTGCTGGCGGACGGCGCGATGTCCGTCAAGGAGGTGTCGCGTGCGGCCGGCTTCCGCTGGGTGCATCACTTCATCCGCAGCTATCGGCAGGCCCGGGGATGCACTCCGGCCAGCGAACGGCTCGGCTGGCGGACCTGACCGGGCGAGGATTCACTTCGTCAGGAAACCGGCGTTCGCCCAGTCGCCGTGATCGGCGCCGATGCCGTTGCCGCCGTCGTCGACCAGCAGGCGGATCTGCCGGGTCCCCGCGGGAATCTCGACGTTGATGCAGAAACGTTCGTCGCCATCCGTGAGCACCGGCGTCCTGATGAGCTGCTTGCCGTCCGCGAAGACGCCGAAGCCGACGCTGCCGCCCTTCTCCTCGTCGTCGGTGCCGACCACGGCGACGAAACGCTTCCATTCGGGCTTCGCCTCGTAGACCAGTTCCGAGACTGCATGCACGCCCATGCCCCGTTTGAACTCCTCGCCGCGGATGCGGATCGGGTTGTCCTGGATCGACTTGTCCCTGCGCGGATCGCCGTTCCAGCCGTTGGTCGCTTTGACGGGCGTCAAATCGGAAAGATGTACCTCGGGCAGCGGCGGCAGGTCGGGCTTGCCGGGCGTGGAAACCTTCGCCGTCGCCACCTCCTGCGCCTTGCCGCTCCAGTCGACGACCTGCAGCGCGTAGGTGTACTGCGTCTCCGGCGAAACGGAGGTGTCGGCAACCGAAGGCTCCACCATGACGAATTCCCTGCCGTCGTTGCGGCGCAGGACCACGTTCATGCCGCTGAGACTGCCGCTCACGTTGACGCAGCGAGGCCCCTGCGCGGTCGCCTGCAGCGTGGCCGCCGCCGGTTTCGCTCCGCCCGATCCGCCTTTGCCGAACTTCACGCTCCACGCCGCCGCGCCGGCCTTGCCGGACAGGCTTACGCGAACCCACTCGCCCGTCTGCTTGATCGTCGCTTCCCCCCCGTTCAGGCTCGCGGCCTCGGCCTTGTAGCCCGGCGCGGCCATGCGGATTTCGTACGGCTTGCCGGCCTCGAGCGTCGCGGTGCCGCTCAACGTCCCCTTCGCGTCGTCCCACACCCCGACGGAGCCCTTGGGATGGGCCTGCGTGTCCGACGCCGCCACGACGACCGGACGGCTCCCCGCTTCCACCACGGCCACCACCGCAGGCCTGCCTTCCGGAAGGGCCTGCACCAAATACGAGAGCATCGGGCCGCTCAACTGGTCCCTGTCGAAGTCATAGGCCGCGTAGATCCTGCCGCTCGGCAATCCGATCGCGCTCAACCGCAGCCGGCAGAAGGAGGCACGACCGGACGGGCTGGCCAGGACCACCAGGGCCGGTCCGCCCTCGGAACGCAGTTGCACGGCCAAGGTGTCGTTGTCGCTCAGAAAACGGTCCGAACCGCCCGCCAGGAGAGCGGAGACCCAGCCGTCCGGACGTATGGCGAAGAGTTCCCCCACGCCGGATAACTCGGTGGCTCCGGCCTTGAAGGCGATCTTGCCCGTGGCGCAATCGCCGGTCGCCTGCAGTGTGCCGCTCTTGATCTCCAGCACCGAGCCGTTCAACGTAACGTCTGCTGCCATGGCGCCGAGTGACGCCGCGATGATCGGCACGAACAGCTTGAACCGAAAATGCGCTCGCATGTCTCCTCCTTCGGCCTGTAGTGCAGTCCCCAAAAACGTACACCGGTTTGCCGCAAAACAGGGTTCAAAATCGCGCGGAACGGGGTGTCGGCTGCGGGCCTGTCGCCGCAACCGGCGCTTATGCCTTCTCCCACAACTCCCGGACCGACTGCAGGGCCTTCTTGAAGAAAGCAGCGCGGTCATCGGTCGGGATGCGGACTTCCAGGTTTACCGGGCCGGCGAAACCGGAGCGTTTCATGCTGCCCAGGATCATCATCCAGTCCGCCACGCCGGTGCCGGGCAACCGATGCTGGTCGCTCTTGCCGTCGTTGTCGTTCAGGTGCGTGCAGAGCAGTCGCGAAGCGTAGCGTTCGACGAAGTCCTGACAGCCGGTCATGCTGGCGTGGCCGCTGTCGTAGCAGAGCCCGAGGTACTCGGGACCGAATCGCCCGAAGAGCGCGTCGAAGAAGGCCGCCTGGTCGAACTGCCTGGGCGAGTACAAATCCTCGACCGCCACTCGTACGCCGGCCTGCATGGCAAGCGGGCGCAGACGCTCCAGCACGTCGACGCTTTCGGCCAGCGCCTCGGCTTGCGTTTCGAAATCGCGCAGCGGCACGTGGACGACGAGCGCCGTCGCGCCCATCCGCTGCGCGAATTCGATGCGGTTCGCGTTCGCCGCAAGAAAGAGTTCCCGCGTAAAGGTCAGTCCCTTGGGCGGACAGGCGTACCCGTGAACGCTAACGAGTTGCAGGCGGTGGCGTTCGAAGGCACGCGCCGCCAGGGCCATGAAGTCCGCTTCGTAGAAAACCGGTTTCCCGCACCAATCCCAGCACCAGTCGGCATGCTTGAAACCGGCGCGGGTCACGTCGTCGAGGCAGGAAGTGTCCGCGACGGAAAGCGCGGGCAGCGGCGGTTCGACGGTGATGGCGAAATCCATGATGCTCGGCTTGCCGCGCCTACGCCGCGGGCTCGGGCTTCGGCCCGCCTTCTCCGGGCGCTCCGTCTTGCGCTCCGCCCTCGACGGCTTCCTTCGGGTCGCGGAAGAAGATGGCGAAGAGCAGGATCACGACACCGGCCATGATGGCGGGGACAATCCAGATCTGCTGCCACTGCTCGGCCAGCGCCTTGCTGGGGCCTTGCTGAACCAGGGCCGCAGCCTGCTCGATCAAACCCTGGCTGGCCTTGGCTTTGGCCTGGAAGTAGCCAACCACCTGTCCCGAAATCTCGCCGCCGATCACCATGCCGATGCCGTAGGTCACCACGCCGATGAAGCCCTGCGCGCAGGCCTGGATTTTCTTGGGCGCCGTCTTGTCCACGTAGATCTGGCCTGTCACGAAGAAAAAGTCGTAGCAGATGCCGTGCAGAAGGATGCCGCCGTAATACAGCATCACCAACGGACCGGGATTGCCGAATGCGAACAGGAGGTACCGCACCGCCCAGGCCAGCATGCCGACGAGCAGCATCTTCTTGACGCCCAGACGCAGGAAGAAAAAGGGCATCACCAGCATGAAGAAGACCTCCGACATCTGCCCCATCGTCATCTTGCCAGCCGCATTCGTCACGCCCATCGCGTTCAGGAACATGTTCGTGAAGTTGTAGTAGAACGAAAGCGGAATGCAGATCAGCAGGGAGCCGATCACGAAAATGGCGAACGAGGGGTTTTTCATCAGCCCCAACGCATCCAGACCCAGTACATCCCTGACCGTGACGTTGTGCCCCAGCGACTTGGGCGGCGTATGCGGAAGCGCGAAGGCAAAAAGGCCCATCAGTACCGCACAGCCCGCGGCGATCTTCATCGGCGTCGCCGTGTGTTCGATGCCCATCCATCCCACGACCAGGCCCGCCACGATCCAACCCAGCGTTCCGAAAACACGGATCGCCGGGAATTGTTTCTGCGGGCTGGTCATCTGGCTGAACGAGATCGCGTTGACCAGCGCCAGCGTCGGGCTGTACGTCATGGCGTACGCCAGCAGGATCCAAAAAAGCGTACCCGGTTCCGTCACCGTCGAGGCATAGTAGAGCAGCCCTGCCCCCAGCAGATGGCAGACCGCAAGGACGATCTGTGCCGGAAAAAACCGGTCGGCAATCATGCCCACGAGGAACGGCGCAACGATCGCACCCCAAGGCATGGTCGTATAGGCGCGCCCGATAAACTCGCCGCCTTGCCCCAAGCCTTTGCTCAAATAGGTCGCCAGCGTCACGAACCAAGCGCCCCAGATGAAGAACTGCAGGAACATCATCACCGAAAGCCGACCGCGGACACTCGGATTCATGCTCGGAAGCCTCCCGTTAGGCGCACGCTGCGCTCGACCCCGGCCATTCGTCGCCTCGCGGACACCGCCCGCAACGACAATAGCTCAGGAAAGTCTCAACGACACGAAGGCAGTATCTATACGTTATACGCCGCCACTGGCCCACTGCTAGTATCATATGCGCTATTTTATGGTCAAGGCGACAGGAGGAGATGCGCGCACCTGTGCAATCGGTTGGACCCGCTCCTGAAAGCATCGTGCATAAATCCGTATAATACGCAGTTGGAACGATCCGCGGAGCGCGTACGGTAGTCTAACGGTTGGCGGCGCGGTACCGAGCAGCAGGTCAGGAGATTCGGAAATGGCCCATACCGCCCTTTCCGGCGACGTCGTCTTCACCCGGCGGCGGATGCTTTCGCATATCGACGATGCCCTGGCGCGGCTCCGCATGCAGGAGGCGCTGCGCGCCGGGGCGTTGGCGTTGACGGTCGTCCTCTGGATCCTGGTGCCGATGGTTCTGGTGGATCGCATCCTGAGCCTTGCGCAACTGGGCTTCAACATCTGGATCGTCTGGGGCGGACTGGCCTGCCTCTCGATCCCTTACATCCTCTGGCGCGTCTTCTCCGAACGGCTCAACGAGCGCCTTGCGGCGGTGCTTGCCGACGACCGCCTGGGACTGCACGCGCGGCTCTGCACCTCGCTGGCCTTGCGCAGCGACGACGATTCGGCCTTCGGGGAACTTTTCTATCGGGAGGCCGCTGCACGACTGCGCGACCTGGATGTGGCCCGGGCTTTTCCCTTCGAACTCCCGCGCCTGGCGCGTTTTCTGCCCATCCCCGTCGCGCTGGCGGCCGGCATCTGGTATTTCATGGAGCCGCAGGACCGCATGGGCTGGGTCGCCGCCGCACAGGAAAAGCGCGCCGCCGAGGAGGCCAGGAAAAAGACCGTCAAGCCGCTCCTCGATCTCAAGCTGCAGGATCTCAAGCGCGCGCAGGACGACAAGCCCATCGAGGATTCGGCTTCGTACAAGAACGTCAACCACCTGCTGAAGCGTGCGCAGGAAAAGGCCCAGGAACTCCAGGAAGGCAAGATCAACTCGGAACAAGCGCTCCAGGCGCTGGCCGAATTGAAGCGCGACATCGGCAAGGAACGCGAACAGCATGCCTTCGACAAGACCGAGAACCGCCTCAAGAACCTCAAGGACGAGAAGCTGAACCTCGAAGACGGCGCGCTGACCAAAGACATCTCCGAAGCGCTGAAAGAGAACGATCCGGTCAAGGCGGGCCAGATGATGCGCCAGCTCGCGCGCAAAGTCCGCGACGAGATTCTCAATGACCCGAACAAGACGCCCGAACAGAAACAGGCCGAACTGAAAAAGCTCAAGGACGAACTGGAACGGCTCTCCGAGGCGCTGGCCGAACAGCAGGCCCTGCGCAACCAGTTGCAGGAACTCTCCGAAAAGACCATGGACGCCGCGGACTTCCAGAAGCTGCAGCAGCAATTGAAGGAGCAGAACGAACAGCATCGGCAGGACCAGCAGGGAACACAGGGCGATCGGAAGCCGGGAGACCGGCAGGGCGACCCGAACCAGGGCGGCCAGGCGCAGGACCGGCAGACGGCCGAACAGCAGGCGCAGAAGCTGGCCGAGGAACTGGAAGAGGCGATGCAGGAAGCGGCCGATGCGTTCGACGAGCTGGAAGAGGAATCCTACCAGCCGGACGAGACCGACGAGGCGTTGGACCGGTTGGAGGAGCAGGTCGACAACGCGCTCGATGGACTCAGTCCGTCCGGCGGTTCGCAGGCCGGGGGCCAACAGGGTCAGAAACAGGGCGGTAAAAAGAGCGGACAGAAAGGCAGCCAGCGGGCCGGAGGCCGTCGCAGCGGGCGCACCGGTCAAGGGATGGGCCAGCAGGGCCAAGGGCAACAGGGACAGGGTGGCCAGGGTCAACAGGGACAGGGGCAAGGGCAGGAAGGCAGTAACCAGGGCCACCAGCAGGGCGGAGCCGGCCTGGGCGGCGGACGAGCCACGGGCAGCCGGCCGTACGCGGACGGCGAAACGGATTTCGAGAAGGAGAAGGTGCGCGGCAAGATGCAGGCAGGCGCGATCACGGCGCTTTCGCATTTCCGCGGGCAGGGCGCCAAGGGCGAAGCGCCCAAGGAATACGTGAACCTGGTGAACCGCGCGGATCAGGAAGCTGCCAGTTCGCTGGAACTGGACCAGGTCCCCGCCGATGCGCGCAACATGGTGAAGGAGTACTTCTCGACGCTGAAGCGCGACGTGAGCGCTCCGGCTCCGACGCCTTCGGCAGGCGGCCATGTTCCTCGCCCGCCCGCAAGCGGCGCCAAAAAGGAAGACGGCGAGCTGTTAAGGGAGTAGCGGGCCGGCGCGGACCGCGTGGTCCATGGCGCCGGTCGAAATCGTGCTCGTAATCCATCCATCCGCCGCGCCCTCGAAGATTTGTCGAAAATCCCGTTTTTCCCCTGGGTCTCCGGGCTTTCGTGGGGAATAATCCGGGGCCAGTCGCTAGCGAAAGGCATACCGGTCGATGCTGGTCCCTTCACCCCTCTACCTGTCGCTGCTCACCGGCGAGTCCAACGGCGAAGGCGAGATCCTGAAGGTCCTCGCGTTGCGACCCGAAGCCTCGACCCAGGGAAAAGAGCGCGAAGGGCGGCGACTCGAACGCCTGGTGCAACCCGCCGCGCGCCTGACCCTCGCACAGTCCCGAGCCTTGGGTCTGACCAATAAAAAGCTGGAGCAGGCGCCGAGCCTCGACGAGGTGCTCGAAGACCTGCTCGATTTCTCGCAGGGCGCCGAAGCCTGGGTTGTTCCCGACGCGGGGGTCGCCCGCAAGGCGCTGAAGCGAGCGGCATCCGAAGCCGGCTTTCCCAGGGGGCTGGGCCTGCCGATCGTCGGCATCGACGAACTGGGTGCCGTCGTCCATCCCACCGTCTGTCGCCGCGGCATCGCCGACCTGCTCAAACACTACAGCATGGACCGCGACGGACGCATCGACGTGGCCGGCACGCCCGACCCCGGACTCGTCCGCGAACTTTGGGAACGGCTCGAATCGGATCTGCTCCGTCTGCCGCTCCCGGTCCTCGCCGAGATGAACTGGCTGCTGGCCAAGATCGAGCATCCCCTCAAGCCCGTGCTGAAAGCCTCCGAGAAGCACGCCGTCGAGACGCAGTTCGCGCGCAGCTTCACGTCCGGCAAGCTCTCGCTCGGGAACCTGATGCGGGACTTCTCCGACATCCTGGCGAAGCTCGCGCTGCGCGACGAGGAAGCCATCGAAGGGGCGGACGCCCCGCCGCCGTGCGAACCGGTCACCGAGCAGGAAATGATCGACCTCCTCGGCCCCGGCGGGCGGCTCGCGCAGGCGCTGCCCGGCTACGAAGAGCGGGCCGAACAGGTCGCCATGGCCGCGCGCGTGGCCGGTGCGCTCACCGACGGCAAGCACCTCGTCGTCGAAGCCGGCACCGGCGTCGGCAAGTCGCTCGCGTACCTGATCCCCTCGATCCTGTTCGCACGGCGCGCCAGGCGCCCGCTGGTCGTTTCGACGCACACCAAGAACCTGCAGGCGCAGCTCTTCGCCAAGGACCTTCCGCTGCTGCGCAAGGCGTTGGGCTGGGACTTCGAGGCGGCGCTGCTGAAAGGCCGGCCCAATTACCTCTGCGTCCACAAACTGCTCTACACGCTGCAGGAGTCCGCGCACGAACTGGAGGAGGAGGAACGCGGCGCGCTGCTGCCGATCCTCACCTGGTCGGTGCAGACCGGGACCGGGGATATCGCCGAGATGGCCGCGTTCTCGCCCGAAACCGCACCCGAACTCTGGGATCGCCTGCACACGCAGGGCGAAGACTGCCTGGGACGTCACTGTCCGCACTTCAACAAGTGCTTCGTCTACCGCGCCCGCGCGATGGCCCGCGAAGCGCAGGTGATCGTCGTCAACCACGCGCTGGTCTTCGCCGAACTGGGCCTCGAGAACGGCACGCTGCCGCCGTACCACGAGATCGTCTTCGACGAGGCGCACACGCTCGAGGACGTCGCGACCGAGCACCTCGCCTGCGAAATCACGCCGCGCCGGATCAACAGGATCATCCACCGGCTCTTCCGTGCCGGCGGCGCCGAGGGTTCGGGCAAGGGCCTGCTGCCGAGCCTGCTCTTCCAGCTCGACATGGCCAGGAAGCAGTTTCCCGACGATCTCTTCCTGAACATCCGCCAGCACGTCCTGGACGCGATCCAGGCCGTCGCCCCGGCCGAAACCTGCGTGGAGCGTTTTTTCCGCACGTGGCAGGAGTGGTTCGAGATCGGCGCGGCACGCGAGCGTCCTGGGACGGAAGAGCCGCCGATTCCCGAGTTCGTCCCGCGCGAGCGCGTGACCGGCCTGGACCGCGGGCGTCCCGCCCGCTCACCGGACCCCGAAACCGGGAGCGGCCAAGGATGGCCGCGCTCCGCGGACCGCGGGCTTCCAGACCGTTCGAAAGCCGGGCGCCGCGGCGGCGAGGACACGCGCCGCTTCTCCGCCCAGACGCTGCCTCCGGATCAGGCCGAACGGCTCGACGACGGGAAAAAAGGTCTCGTCGCCGGTCTTGGCCGCCTTCGCCAGGCGCTCGGCAGGATCGACGAGGATTTCAAGGAGATTCGCAAGCGCGACGTTCAGCGCGCGCGCGAGCTGCACAAGGAACTCGGCGCGCAGGACCTCTTCCTGCAAGAGCTGATCGGCGATCTGGAATTCGTGGTGCGGGGCGACGAACCCGATTACGTGTACTGGGCCGAGAAGTTCGGGCGCCGGTGGATGCGTGTCGTCGCCGCGCCGCTGGACCTGGCCGCGCTGCTGCACGAGCAGCTCTACGAGCGCAAGCGTTCCGTCGTGATGGCCTCCGCGACGATGTCCTGCCGCGACGCGCATGCCGACGACGGCTCGGGGTTCGCCGCACTGCCCGCCCTGCCGAATGCCCTCTCCCCCGCACGGGAGAGGGCCGGCGTGGGCGAAGCGAACGCGGGGAGAAGGGGCCGCATCGAACGGCACGATCCCCCGCCGCTGGCCGAAGGCGACGACGACCTTTCCCCGCCGGAACACCTTGCCGAGGCGCTTCACGCGGTGGCCAGGAAGCCGCACGCGAAAAGCTTCGAGTTCGTCAAGCAGCGCCTGGGATTGACGCTCTGCGCTAAGGAGAAGCTCGACGAACTGCTCGTCGGCAGCCCCTTCGACTATCCGTCGCAGTGCCGGCTCTACGTGCCGCTCTTCCTGCCCGAGCCCGGCGCGCGCGAACGCGACTTCAACCCGGCGCTGACCGAGCTCGCCGCATCGCTGATCGTCGCCAGCGGCGGGCGCGCGATGGTGCTTTACACCTCGTACGAGGCGCTCTCGTCGGCGGCTGCGACGCTGCGCAAGGCGCTCGCCAGCGAGCGCATCGAGGTCCTCGCGCAGGGCGAGGACGGTTCGCGCGAGGTGCTGCTGGCGAAGCTCAAGGAAGGCGGCCGCCGCGTGCTGCTGGGCACCGCCAGTTTCTGGCAGGGTGTGGACGTGCCGGGCGACGCGTTGTCGCTGCTGATGATCGCCAAGCTGCCCTTCGCGGTCTTCACGGACCCGCTGGTGCAGGGGCGCTGCGAGCGGCTCGAGCAGCAGGGCAAGGATCCCTTCCTGCACTACAGCGTGCCGAATGCGATCCTGAAACTGCGGCAGGGCTTCGGGCGGCTGATCCGCTCGAAACGCGACCGCGGCGTGGTGGTCTTGTGCGATAAGCGCGTCGTGACGCGGCGCTACGGCCCGGCGTTCCTGCGCGCACTGCCGGTCCCGCCGCGCAAGGCGCACGACGCCGAGCGGCTGGCGAAGGAGATCGAAGCCTTTCTGGGTGCGCGACACCCGGTCGAGGCGGAGGCCGCCGGACCGTGCGCCACGGGCGAACCGACCCGGATTCGCGAAGAAGACGAGACGCCGCCGGCAGCCGGCGGCAAGGTCGAATGAGGCAGACCTCCGTTTCAGCGATTCTGTGCCGACCCATTCGTCGCCCGCCGCAACTGCCGCTCCTTCAGCCAGCAGTACAGCGTCGGCATGATGAAAAGGCTCAGCAGCTGCATCGTCATCCCGCCGATCGATGGGATCGCCATTGGGATCATCACGTCGGCGCCGCGGCCTTGCGAGGTCAGCAGCGGCAGCATGCCCAGCACCGTCGTCGCCGTCGTCATCAGGCACGGCCGGATGCGCCGAAGCCCGGACTCGAGCACCGCTGCCCGGATCGCTTCAACCGTTGCCGGCTGGTCCGCCGCAAACCGCTCGTTCAGGTACGTCGCCATGATCACGCTGTCGTCTTCCGCAACGCCGAAAAGCGCGATGAAGCCGACCCAGACCGCGACGCTCAGGTTGATCGGATGCACCTGGAACATCTCCCGCAGATTGGCTCCGAAGATCGAGATATCCAGGAACCACGGCTGGCCGTACAGCCAGAGCATGATGAAACCGCCCGACATCGCGACCGCGACGCTCGAGAAGACAAAGACCGTGACCGGGAACGAACGGAACTCGAGGTAGATCATCAGGAAGACCAGCAGCAGCGTCAGCGGGATGACGATCATCAGCCGTTTGGAGGCGCGCACCTGATTCTCATACGTCCCCGCAAAGACGGGTTTCTCGCAACCGCGCAGATTCAGGCCGGGCAGGACTTCGCGCTCTTCCGCAGTCAGGTCGCGGCCCAGTTCCTTCGCGCGGGCGTGATAGGCGCTGTCGAACTCGGCCAGCTTCGCATCCAGGTAATCGCGGGCCGCCTCAACCGCATCCACCTCGGGCACCTCCGCCTGCTTGTCGAAGAGCACATAGCCGGTCAGGAAGGTGTCTTCGCTGCGGATTGCCATCGGGCCGCGGACATAGCGGATTTCGGCCACTTCCATCAGCGGCACCTGCGCGCCTCCGGGGCCCGAGACCAGGACACGTCCCAGCGTCTCGAGGCGGTCACGCATCTCGCGGAGATACCTCACGCGGACGGGGAACCGCTGGCGCCCTTCCACGGTGGTCGTCAAGGTCACGCCGCCCAGCGCCACTTCAATAACATCCTGGACGGCGCGGACGGTCAGCCCGTATCGCGCGATGGCGCGCCGGTCGATTTCGATTTCGATGTACGGCTGCCCTACGATCCGGTCCGCAACGACCGAATCGCGGTTGAGCGAGGGGACGTCCTTCAGCAGTTTCTCGATCTGCAGGCCCACCTGTTCGATCGTCTCCAGCTTCGGCCCGCGGATCTTGACGGCCATCGGCGCGCGGATGCCGCTCTGCAGCATGATGATCCGTGTCTCGATCGGCTGCAGCTTGGGCGCCGACGTCGTGCCGGGCAATTGCGCCGCGTCGACGATGGCCTTCCAGATATCGTCTCGCGAGCGGATGTGCGGACGCCAGTTGCGGAACTCCCGCCCGTCCGCATCCGGAATCGGCTCGCCCCGCCCGTCGCGCGGGAACGAACCGGTCGACTCGTCGTAACGGAACCGCAGGCGCCGACCGTCCTCGTCCACACGGTACTCGGACTTGTAGTTAATGATCGTCTCGACCATCGAAATGGGGGCGGGGTCAAGCGCCGACTCGACGCGACCGAGCTTGCCCACCACCTGATCGACTTCCGGAACGGTCAGGATCGCGCGATCCAGCTTCTGCAGCACGTCCAGCGCCTCGCCGACCGACGCGTGCGGCATCGTCGTGGGCATATAGAGGAAGGAACCTTCGTCCAGCGGCGGCATGAACTCGCGCCCCAGACCCGGCAGTTCGTGCGCCAGCCAGACCGCCGGCCGCGTTGCACGCAGCCCATCCGGCACGAAGAAGAAGACCTTGTTGAAGCCCAGCCAGATCGTGATGCCAAAGAGGAGCAGCACCGCAGGAACGGCCAGGAAGACCGCCTTGTGCGCGAGACACCAACGCAGGATGTGCGGATACGCGCGCAAGAAGAGCAGGAAGAACCCGAGCGCAACACCGACAAAGGCGCCGGCAAAGAGCACATTTGCCAGCCAACCACGTTCGACGCCCAGCATCATCCAGCGTTCGGCCAGCACGACCACGATCAGCAGCAGCACCGCGCCGTTGCCCAGCCACGGCGCCCACTCGCGCACACGCGCCGGCAGGTGCTCCTCGATCAGGCCGTACGCCGCGAAACCCGCGACCACCATGCCCAGCCAGGGCGAAACGAAGACGCCCAGTGCGCAACCAAGCACCAGCGCCAGAAAACAAAGCAGGTTGCGCCAGACCCGCTGGAGTTGCACCGCAAAAAGCAGGTGCGCGGCCGAAGGGATAACCACGAGCGCCAGCACGATCGACGAGCCGAGCGCCAGACACTTGGTGTAAGCCAGCGGACGGAAGAGCTTGCCTTCCGACGCCTCCAGAAAGAAAACCGGTATGAAACTGACGATCGTGTTCCCCATCGCGGACGTCACCGCGCCGCCAACCTCGGCCGCCGCGCGGTAAACCACCTCGAAGCGCTTCTCCTTCGGATCGGCCTTCTTCAGGTGCTGAATGATGTTCTCGCAGAGCACAATCCCCATGTCGGCAATGTCGCCGATGGCGATCGCGATGCCGGCCAGCGCCATCAGGTTTGCGTCCACCTTGAAGAGCTTCATCCCGATGAAACAGATCAGGATGCTCAACGGCAGGATCGACGAAATCACCAGCGAGCCGCGCAACTGGAAGACGAGCACCAGCACCACGATCGTCACGATCAGGGCCTGCTCGGTCAGCGCGTCGTTCAGCGTCCCCAGCGTCTCGCGGATCAGCCCGGTGCGGTCGTAGAACGGCACGACGGCGACCCGTGAAACCGTCCCGTCCGGCAGCGTCTTCGACGGCAGCTTCAGCTCAGCGATCTTCCGCTTCACGTTCTCGATCGTCTTGAGCGGATTCGCGCCGAAGCGCACGACGACCACACCGCCCGCCGCTTCCGTGCCGCCCTTGGTAAGCGCGCCGCGGCGCATGGCCGGACCCAGCGTCACTTCGGCGACATCCTGCACCCGGATCGGCACATTCTCGCGGACGGCCACCACGGTCTGACGCAGGTCCTCGAGTGTCTTGATGAAACCCAGCCCGCGGATGACGTACTCGACGCGGTTGATCTCGATCGTGCGCGCGCCGACATCGACGTTCGACTCGCGCACCGCGCTGAAGACCTGTTCCAGCGTCACGCCCGCAGCGCGCAGCGCGTCGGGGTCCACGTCCACCTGGTACTCCTGGACATACCCGCCAACCGAAGCGACTTCCGCCACACCTTCCGCCGACTGAAGCGCGTAGCGGACCGTCCAGTCCTGGAGCGTGCGCAGTTCCTGCGGATCCCAGCCGCCCGTCGGCTTCGACGGGTCCTTCACATCGCGCCCTTCCAGTGTGTACCAGAAGACCTGTCCCAGCGCCGTCGCGTCGGGGCCAAGCTGCGGCTGCACACCGGCAGGCAACGTGCCCGACGGGAGCGCGTTCAGCTTTTCGAGGATTCGGGAACGCGTCCAGTAGAACTCGGCATCGTCGTCGAAAATCACGTAGATCGAGGAGAAGCCGAAGTACGAGAAACTCCGTATTGTCTTGACCTTGGGCATCCCCAGCAAGGTCGTGGTCAGCGGATACGTGATCTGGTCCTGAATGTCCTGCGGCGAACGGCCTTCCCAGAGCGTGAAGACGATCTGCTGGTTCTCGCCGATGTCCGGAATCGCATCAACATTAACCGTCTCACGTTCAAAGCCCAGGTCCCAGTTGAACGGCGCCACCCAGACGCCCCACCCGGCCAGGAAGACCAGGGCGCAGAAGACCACCAGCCGGTTTTCCATGCAGAACCGGATCAGACGGTTGACGCGTGAATCGTGCTCAGCCATCAGTCATCCTTTTCCAGCCAGTAGCCGGCAGCCGGCGGCTACTTCCCTTCCGCCGGCGCGTACGCCCTGGTCACCTTTCCGCACCGGAGCATCTCGGAACCGAAATACGGATTAACGATTTCCATCCCGCGCTGCAGCCAGTCGGCGCCGCGGTCATCGAAGGCCATCGGGCAGTGCGCGCGATGCAGCGGCTCCTTGCCGGCATGCCCGAAGTCGGCGACCAGGCCGAGCATCTGTTCAGAGATCACCGCGAAGACTTCGCGCTGGACGGCCACCGTCCCGGCCTTACCCAGCCGCTCGGCCTGCGTCAAGAGTTCGCCTGCAAAGCGCTTCCAGTCTGCGGAACGCGAGGCAGGCAGCCGCGCGGCATCCACGCCGGCCACGGCGTCACGAAGAGCCTTGGCCGCCGTGCGGTGCGCATCGGTCTTGTCCGCAGCCAGCGCCGTCTGGTACGTCAGGTACGCATCGTAGACCGGCGTGAGGGCGGCCAGGAACTCCACCGGCACCTTGGCCGCCGGCGCGGCGGTTACCGGACCGCCTTCCTGCGACATCATGCTCTCTTTGGCCATGATCTGCAGCGCGCTGTCGATCTTGAAATTGCCCTGCGTGACGACGAGATCGCCTTCCTTCAGGTCGCCTTCGCGGACGATGTAATACTCTCCCGCGCGCGGGCCGAGGCGGATGGTCCGGCCTTCAAAGAGCGGCGTGGCCTCGCCCGGAAGCTGCAGATAGACCACCGCCCGTGCACCCGTGATCAGTGGCGCGGTGGCGGGAATGACCAGCGGCGGCTTCTCTTCACCGCGCCCCGCGTAGCCCAGCGTCTCGGCGCGCACCAGCGGCATGCCGCACACGTCGCAGTTTCCGGGTCCATCCTTGACCACTTCGGGATGCATCGGCGAGATCCATTTCCCCGCCAGTTCAGGCTCGACCACCGCACCGTCACGCGAAAGCTTCGAACGGACAACCGCACGCACGAACATCTCGGGCTTCAGTTTGAAGTCAGGATTCTCCACGTTGACGCGCAGTCGCACCGTCCGCGTCTGCGGGTTCAGCACGGGATCGATGAACGCGATCCGCCCGGAGAAGGTTTCGCCGGGCAACGAACGCGTCTCGAAGGTCACGGTCTGCCCGTAGCGGATCCACACCAGGTCGGACTCGTACGCTTCCACGGTCACCCACACGCGCGAAAGATCTGCAATCGTGTAGATCGGCGTGCCGGTGTTCACGTACATTCCCTGGTTGGCCTGCTTCTGAATCACAATGCCGCCGATGGGCGCAAGAATCTCAATCGTGTCAGCCGGCTTGTCGGACTCCTCGATCTGCCGGATCTGTTCAGGTTGCACGCCCCAGAGCTGGAGTTTCTTGCGCGCAGCTTCCAGAATCGCTTCGGCCTGCGTGAGCTTCGCCGGAGTGCGATCGGCGGGCTCCGACTTCTCAAAGCGGGACGTGCGCGCGGTCGTGTCCCTCGTTTCACGCGCCGCCCGGTATGCCGACTGCAATTCCTGTTCGGCCACCAGGATCTCGGGGCTGTAGAGCCGCACCAGGTGTTCGCCGGCCTTGACGGCAATGCCCGTGTAATCGGCATAGAGCCGTTCGAGCCGCCCGTTGACCCAGGCCGTGATCGTCTTCACGCGCGTTTCATCGTAGACGACCTTGCCGACCAGCCGCACTTCGTGATCCACAAAGCGCCGTTCGACCGGCACGCTCCGGATCTCGGCCAGCTTGGCCGCTTCATGCGAAAAGCCGGCCTGCCGCGGCCCCAGTTGCGGACCCGCGCTGACCGAAATCAGATCCATGAAGCAGATCGGACACTTGGCCTTGGGGTCCTTCAGCTGGATCTGCGGATGCATCGAGCACGTGTACCACTCGGCCTTCCCCGAACCGGCGGCCTGTTCGGCGGCGCCGGACGGCTTGCGCTGTGCCATGCTGGCCGAAATGGCCCCGAAGACAAAGGCCGCCAGCGCCACAGCACAAAGCACCGCGATGGTGCCGCGCCGCTTCTCATTTGCTTCCGTCATGGCTGAGCTCTCCCGCCACACCGACACCCACGGCATCCTGCCAACCCGCCCAAGCGCCTGCCCGTTCACGCAGGGCCGCCTCGCGCTTCAACTGCGCCTCCAGAAATTCACGACCGGCCGCCACGTAGGCGTCGAGCGAAACGGCACCGGCCGTGTACCGCTGGCGGACGTTCTCAAAGTTCTGCTTGGCTTTGGGAAGAACCGCTTCGTCCAGCGCCTTCAGTTCCAGTTCGGCCGCCTGACAGGCGAACAGCGCTTCCTGGACCTCAAGCTTCACCCGGGCCGCGGCCGCATCCTGCTCGCGCTGCGCCTGCACAACGCGGACGCGCAGTTCGTCAAGGTACGCTGCGTTGACCCCGAAGGCAGCACGCGCCGCGTTCACGTCCGGACGGTCCGGAAAGGCCGCCATCTCGCTCCGCGTCGGGCCCGCTTCGGCGCCGGTCGAAGGCGCCAGACGGCTGTGTCCCGCCGAACCGCGCGGCAGGAGTTCCGTCTCGGCCATCCGCACCATCAATTCCATCAGCCCGGCTTCGCGTTGGGCCATCTTCAAGTCCTGGCTCCGCGCGGCCGCAAGACGTAACGAAGCGTCGAGGGAAGGCAGCGCGCCCGGCGCCCCGGCTGCGGCCGGCACGCCCCACTCGCAATCCGGAGGCAGGTTCAGCAGTGCGCTGGCGCGGGCCCGCGCGGTCACGGCTTCCCGCTGCAGCGTGACCCGCCGCGCATCGAGCATGGCGAGGTCGGATTGAAGGCCGAGCAGTTCGGACTGGTTCGCCAGCCCGCTCTTCACGCGGCCTTCGATGCTCTGCACCGTCTGTTCGAGCAGCGCACGGCTTTCGTTCACCAGTGCTTCGGCCGCGATCAGGTAGCGCAGGTTGGCCACCGCACGGAGCATCTCGTTCAGCTTTGCGCGCAGGACCGCTTCGTAGCGCAGCCGGGCCAATTCGGCTTCCGCGTCCACGATCTGCCCTTTGAGCGTCAGCGCGGCCGGAAAGGGGAACGTTGCTTCGGGCATCTCCTTGTGGCTTTGAGGGCCGACGGTGGTGTCGAGTTCCCGGACGAAGGATCGGTACTGCGAAACGAGTTGCTCAAGGTAAGCCGCCTGGTCGAAACGGCGAAGCTGCGCGCGCCACGCTTCACGTGCCGAACAGGCCTCCGGGTTGCGTTCGGCGGTCAGCGCCAGCAGCAGCGGAAACGGGGCGCCCTTCTTCAGGAATTCACGCAGTCGCGATTCATCTCCAGCCAGCGTTCGTGCCTGCGCCAGCACGTCGGCCGGGATTCCCGCAAGCAGTGCGGGGCGGGCGCTTTCCTGTGACAGTTCCTTCTCGCGTGCGTCCAGCTTGGCCGCGATCTTCTTGGTCAGCGCCTTCAACGCTTCATCGTAATTGGCGGCTGCATTCGGCTTGAGGCTTTCAGCCTGATTCAGGTGCGCCGCCACCAGCGCGGGCGACGGAGGGACGTCGGACGCAGGTGCTGACGCAGTCAGGCAGGTCAGATACGCCAGGCAGATCAGACAGGTCGGACGATTGGTTCCCGTTCCCCCCTTCTGGTTCCACGCTTCTTTCGTCATGGCTTCGGTCCTTCCGTCGACGGACCTTCGGCCTTGGCCGGTTTCAGTTCCAGCGCCGTGCCCAGCATCTTCTCGATCGTGGCGACGTTCTGGTAGAAGTCCGCCGTGGCGCGCAGGCGGGCGAGCTCGAAGTTGTGGACCGTGGCGGTGGTCTCCAGCAGACCGGCCAGGTTCACTTCGCCCTTGCGGTAGAGTTCCTCGGCCGACTGCAGCGCCTGACGCGCCTGCGGCAGCAGCGTCTCGCGATAGAGGCGCACGAGGCGCGACGCATTGTTCAGTTTGTAGTAGGCCTTCGCCAGTTCCGCGCGGATGCCGTACCGCTTGGCAAGCTGGTCCGCCTTGGCCGCCGTTTCCAGTTCGTTCGCTTCGCGGGCCATCGCCCGGTATTTCCCGAACCAGAGCGGCACCGACATCCCGACGTTCACCATCACCTCGTTCCGCGTCGGATCCGGGCCGGAGGAGACATCGCCGGTCTGCACGTAGGAAGCGCCGACGGTGAGCTTCGGAATGGGTGCGCGGTGCGCCAGTTTGCGCTGCAACCCGGCCCGCTCGACCTCGATCCCGGCCGCCGCCAGTTCCTGATTGTGCTTCTGCGCGATTGCCGCAAGCTGATCCAGTGTCAGGTTCAGCACCGGCGGATCCGCGATCTCCTGCGTGCGGCCGATCTCGGCATTCTCGGGCAGACCGCAACAGGTGCGAAGGTCCTCGACCTCCGCCTGCCGCATTTCGCGCAGCATGGTCAGATCGTAGCCGAGCTGCGCGCGCTGGCTCTCGGCGCGGAACGTCTCGGGAACCTTGGGCTTGGCCACGCCCTCGCCGCCGGCAGCCAGCGCCGCGTAACGGTCGTAGAGTTTCCGAATCTCTTCGGTCACCTGCTGGGCACGATCGATGTAGTACAGCTCGAAGAAAGCGACCTTGGTCTCAGCCACGGCATCCCGTACCACGGATTCGTAACGGAGATGAGCAGCTTTGGCCTCGCTGTCCGCAATCTTGCCGGCAATCACCAGCGACCCCGGATAGGGAATCTCCTGCGCGACGCCCAGCTCCCACTTCCGGTCGGCCCGGTCCATCTGGATCACGTTGTAGCTGAACATCACCTGCGGGTCTGGGAGCGTAAAGGCCTGCCCCTTCTTGTGGGTTGCCGCCAGATACTTGTGATACTCGGCCACCACCGCCGGGCTGGTCTCGGCCGCGAAACGGATCAGTTCGGGCAGCGAGGTCTCCTGGGCAAGCTTCTCGATGGACGGCTTCGCCCCGGCTGATGCGTCCTGCTTCGGAGCCTGCGAGGCGACTTTCTCGGCGATGGCGTTTTTCTTGATCTGTTCGGTCTCGACCTGCCCCTTGCGCGCCTCGATCGCGTCCGGATCGGGCGTGGAAACGGCACGCGGCGTGCAGCCGGTCAAGGCGCTCAGCAGGATAATGACCGTCAAACCAACCCGGCACATAACGCTCCCCCCTCCGAAACCGTTCCGGATCGCACGGGTGTCGATCAAAGCAGGAGCGTTCATCTTATGTGGCCCATCACACTCGTGTCCAAAACAGGTAACTGGAATGGCGCAGTTGATGGGGTAATTTGAAGTTGTCAAAGGCCTACAAATTACTTCTCAACAGGAGGCCATTCCATCATGAGTGTAG
>Ga0101944_10002782_pt1 | contig 26856 bp, 20 predicted proteins | sample DewCreD2012metaG_FD_75245 | JGI IMG/M metagenome (GOLD analysis project Ga0101944, IMG submission 75245) | Hot spring sediment bacterial and archeal communities from British Columbia, Canada, to study Microbial Dark Matter (Phase II) - Dewar... ... | reverse complement strand
CTTACGAGGCCGGGCACATGAGTTCGTTTTCGGCTTCGCCAAACAGATCCGGTGCACCTGAACCAGCCACGACGGGCCTATCTTCCGGGGTGGCGCCGACCATGTCCCCTTCGCTCGATACCGCCACGGCATTTTCATGGACGGGGGCGGCTCTCATCATCAGGGTTTCATCAAAGGACTTAGACGGGGCCCTGGAACAAAAAGGATCCCATCAAGCTCCGGGGTGTGGTGCGACGACACAGGCGGACGAGCTGTTTTCAGCTTGACCAACGCAGGGTTTTTCTCTAATGAAACGGAAGCGCTCTTCGTCCCCGCCCTTTTCCAAAAGCCCTGGAATTTCCTCCAAAGGAGTCGCCATGAAACGTTCCACACTCACTGCCGCGCTGACGGTGCTTGCGATTCTGTTGCTTCAGATGGCCAGTCTCTGGGCTTCGGGTACGGCTCCGGATGCCGTTTCTCTCGGCGAAACCCTGCCGTTGTGGTCCTGCCTGCCGTTTGCGGGGATGCTTCTATCCATTGCCTTGTTTCCGCTGCTCGCCCCTGGTTTCTGGCACCACCATTTCGTGAAGGTTTCTTTCGGATGGGCTGCCGCCTTGGCCGTCCCCTTCATCCTGTCCTACGGCATGACGGCGGTTCACGAAATCGTTCACATCCTTCTGGCCGACTACGTGCCGTTCATCATTCTGCTGTGGTCGCTCTACACGGTCTCGGGCGGAATTCTGCTCAAAGGCTCGCTGACCGGCACACCTCTCGTCAACGTCCTCATCCTCCTCTTGGGCACCGTTCTGGCTTCCATCATGGGAACCACGGGTGCGGCCATGCTGCTGATCCGCCCCTTTCTGCGCGCAAACAGCCACCGGAAGAACCGCAGCTTCATGGTCGTCTTCTTCATCTTTCTCGTGGCCAACATCGGCGGCGCGCTGACCCCTCTGGGGGATCCGCCCCTGTTTTTAGGCTTTCTGCACGGTGTTCCCTTTTTCTGGACGCTGCATCTTTTGCCGCATCTTCTGGTTGCCGCAGGTGTTCTGCTGGCCGTCTACTTCCTGCTCGACTGGATGGCCTGGCGAAAGGAATTCCCCGAAGGACCGAAGCCGGTATCGGGCAATCAGGAGCGGCTGAGGCTTCTCGGAGCCCACAACTTCCTGTTTCTGGTGGGCATTCTGGGGGCTGTGCTCATGAGCGGCGTGATCCATTTAGGGGAAGTGAACGTTTTGGGGGTTCATCGCGGCATTCAGGACTGGCTGCGGGACGGCATTCTCATCCTGATGGGAATCCTCTCCCTTGCAACGACATCCATCACGATCCGTGAAGACAACCAGTTCACCTGGTTTCCGATTCTCGAAGTAGCCTACCTCTTCATCGGCATTTTCATCACCATGATCCCCTGCCTGGCCATCCTGAAGGCCGGGTCGAAGGGCCATCTGGCGTTTCTGATCAATGCGGTTCGGGAACCGGTTCATTACTTCTGGGCGACAGGAACGCTTTCCGGATTTCTCGACAATGCACCGACCTACCTAACCTTTTTCAGCACGGCCTTGGGCAGCTTTTATCCCGGAATGCCGGAAGCCCAGGCCGTACCGAAGCTCATCGCCGAATCGTCGATCTACCTCAAAGCGGTATCGGCAGGTGCGGTGTTTTTCGGGGCTTGCAGCTACATCGGCAATGCCCCGAACTTCATGGTCCGATCCATCGCCGAGGAATCCGGAACCCCCATGCCGAGCTTTTTCGGGTATATCCTGCGCTATACCCTCGTGTTTCTCGTTCCGACCTTCGTCGTGGTCACCTTTGTGTTCTTTTGAACCTCTCGTCCGGCAAAAGGACATCCGATGCACATGCCGTCGATCCCCATGGAAACAGCAGGATTCGAACCGGAAATCGAGAAACTGATCGAGCGGATCGTGACGGAAATCCGTCGATTTGCAGCGGATTCCCACCGAAAGACGCTGCGTTTGGTGGAAATCGGCACGGCCCTGACTGCGGAGCGGCATACCGGAAGGCTTCTTGAGAAGATCGTCGAAGAGGCTTGTGCATGGACGAATGCGGACGGCGGAACGCTCTATCTGGTGGATTGCGCCAAGACCCATCTGTCCTTTGCCATCGTCATCAACCGAAGCCTGAACATCCGCATGGGCGGAAGCACCGGGACAATCCCCTGGTCCCCCGTTGCCCTCTACAATGCCGACGGTTCCCCGAACCGACGAAACGTCAGTGCCTATGCAGCACTGCAGCAACAGGTCGTCAACATCGCAGACGTCTATGAAGCCGAAGGATTCGACTTCGCAGGCACCCGAACCTATGACCTACAGGCAGGATACCGGTCGAAATCCATGTTGGTCCTCCCCTTACTCGATCACGAGGGAGAACTGATCGGGGTGCTGCAGCTCGTCAATGCCATGGACCCGGAAACCGGGGAAGTAGTCGCTTTTTCCGGCGAAAACCAGAAAATCTGTGAATCCCTCGCCTCCCTAGCCGGTACGGCCCTCATCCAGACCCGGCTCATCAACGATCTGGACCGCCTCCTGCAGGCGTTCATCCGAAGCATCGGTATGGCCATCGACGAAAAATCGTCCGTCACAGCCGGACATGTCAAACGGGTGACGGAATGGACGATGCGGATCGCCAAAGCCATTCACGACGAACCGAGAGGACCTTTCGGAGACGTCCGCTTCAGTGCCGACGAAATGAAAGAGCTGCAACTTGCGGCCTGGTTGCACGATTTGGGCAAGATCACCACCCCCAACCACATCATGGACAAATCCACCCGCCTCGAAGGGGTCTACGACCGGATCGATCTGATCCGAACGCGGTTTGAAGTGCTCAAACGGGATGTTGAAATCGCCTGTTGGAAGCAGATGGCGCAATCCGCAGATGAGCCGCTTCGGAGCGAGGCTGCTCGGAGCTGCGACTCACGGCTGAACGAACTGTCGGAGGAATTGGAATTTCTGAGCGAATGCAACCGGAAGGACCGCTTGAGCGACGCCGATATCGAGCGGGTCCGCGAGATCTCCCAAAGAACCTTCCTGGTAAACGGCGTCCGAAAACCGATCCTCGAGCCTTCGGAAGTCGAGAATCTCTCGATCCGTTACGGCACCCTCAATCCTGCGGAACGAAACATCATGAACCACCATTCGGAAATGACCTATAAAATGCTCTCCGAGCTCCCCTTTCCGAAGAAGCTCAAACAAATCCCGATATTTGCCGCTTATCACCACGAGAGAATCGACGGCCATGGGTATCCGAGAGGGGTCAAGGGCGAAGAAATTCCGCTTCAGGCGCGCATCATCGCACTGGCCGACATTTTCGAGGCGCTCACCGCCAGGGATCGCCCTTACAAACGCAGCATGACGACTGAAGAAGCCTTGGAAATCTTGATTCAGCTGGGGAAAAACGGCCACCTCGATCCGGAGCTCGTGGCGTTTTTCATCGAACATCGCCTCTATGCCGCGGAGGGTGCGACAGTGGATGATGCACCGATAGAGCGGCTCGACAACCAAACGGCAAAAGACCGGCTGCTTTAGGCATTGCCCGAACGGAACCTCCATGGACGGGTTCCTTAATGCCTTTTCGATGTCCATTACCCCTGTCAGCAAAGGAGTCCAACGATGGCATCCCAGTCCAAAGGCCCCATCCGGAAAATCCTGTTCCACACCCGATTTCGGGAACACGCCTTTCAGGCGCTTCAAACCCTCTTGCAGCTTCAAAGCGTCGGCCTCGAGGAAGTGATCCTGACTCACATCGTTCCAACGGAGGACGTTTCCTACGTTCCGTATGGCGGATACCTCAAGGAGCAGGCCGATCGTTTCGTGGCCGAAGCACGCATCCGCTTCGAAGACTGGATCAGCCAGCTTGCGGGGACCGAGATCCGGTTCAGCATTCGCATCGACATCGGACAGCCGAACGCCCGGATTCTCGCCATCGCACAGGAAGAGAACGTCGACTGGATCATCACCGGCAGGAAAAAGCGGACCCTTCTCGAAATGGTCTATGTAGGCTCTCATCTACTCGATATTCTGAGAAGAAGCGATCGGCCCGTTCTGATGCACAAATTTATGGTGGAATGCGAAGACACGTGCGAACCCCGCTTCCGGGTGAACGATCGGATCTTTGCCAGACCGCTCATTGCAACAGACTGGTCCGAGCCTTGCCTTCACGCCCGCGAAGAACTGCTTCGTTTCGCCGGGCTGATCGAAGCCGTTCATGTCGTGACGATTCTTGACGAGAAACAGACCGAAGGACGAAACGGGCAAATCCTCGGACAGATACAGGCCGAACAGCAGGTATCCCTCGACGGATGGCGGGAATGGTTCGAAGCCCACGGCTTGAAGGCCGAAGGACATTTGAGCGCAGGCAAGCCCGTATACGAGATTCTGCGGCTGGCTCGGGACTACGATGCCACCCTCATCGTGTTGGGTCGAACCGGAAAGGATTGGTTCGAGCAGTACTGGCTTGGAGGGGTGTCGCATCGCGTGGCGGAAAAGTCCGAAATTCCGGTGCTGATTGTTCCGTAAATGGAAAATCCCCTCGAAAACAAGGCAATCGCCTTCGTCGGTGCCGGACGGTTCTTTCTGCGGGTCTTCGATCTGCTGATGCAGCCGTATTTTCGGAAGAAAGGAATCCGGATCCGTTGTGTCGTGGATGTCGATCCGAACGCCGTAGGGCTGGCTCTGGCCAGGCGCTTCGACATACCGGTGCTGTCGCGTTATGAAGACATCTTTTCGGATGGCGAAACCGATGTCCTGATCGAATTGACGCAAGACCCGGCCCTTGCGAACGAGATTCGTTCAACCAAACCCGAACGGCTGCAGCTGATCGACCACTTCGAAGCCATGCGACTCTGGGATCGACTGCGGATCCTTCAGGCAAGAGATGCCTTCATCGAAGCCGTCTCCCGAGACGGTTGTCTTGTAACCAGCGGCATCCATCAGGCATTTCAGCGATTTTCGAACGAAGTCGATGCCATCGTAAGCGAGCGCTGCGCCTACTCCCACGATATCGAAAGCGAGCTCATCGCCCACCAGCAGAAGATTTCCCAGATCATCGCAGGAAGCACCATCCCTACCTTCGTCATCGATCAGGACCATGTCGTCACCCATTGGAACAAAGCCATGGAACGGCTGACCGGTTACGGGGAAGCCGAAATGGTGGGAACCAAACGCCAGTGGGAGCCCTTCTGGGAGCACCCGCGGCCGTCCATGGCCGATGTCATCCTCGATCAGATCGACCGGGACGAGGTCGAACGTTTGTATGGAGGCAAATGGCGCCCGTCGGCCCTGATCGACGGTGCCTATGAAGCCGAGGTCTTTTTCCCGAAACTCGGATCCGGGGGCAAATGGTGTTTTTTCACCGCAGCCCCGATTCGGGCGGCGGACGGCCGATACATCGGCGCCATTGAAACCCTGTGGGATACGACGGAACAAAAGAAGGCCGAAGAAGAGCGAGAAGCCCATACGCGGGAACTGAGCGTTCTGTGTACCGTCTATTCCGAGCTGAGTGCAGCCGAACCGATCCAGAACCGGGTGCAGCGATCGATCGAATTGGTCCGGGAATTTTTGGGGGTGCATTGCATCGGGCTTTTTCTGGACGATCCCCTCCAGGGTTTCATTCCGAAATATCTGGCCTTATCGGATGACAATCCTTGTGCAAAGCCGCTGTTGGAAGATTGGAAAAAGGTGTTGCAGAAGGCTGTGGAAACGTCCACCGTTCGGACGCTTTCTGTTGTCAACGACCTTGCCCTGGAAAACACGCCTTCCCCCGAACAGACATCTTTGAAAACGATTCGGTTCATTCCCATCAGCACCAAAGCCCATAAGACCATGGGCGCGATGGTGATCGGGGAGACGAACCAAAGGCTTTGGACAGCCCGCGAACAAAACATTCTGGAACTGATCGGAAACCGGATCGGTGTGGCTATCGAAAACGTCGAGCTCCAGGAACAGCTTCTCGAATCCGAAGAGAAATACCGCTCCCTCTTCAACAACGATCCTCATCCGATCTTTCTGCTGGATGCAGTCGAGTACCGCATCCGGGACATCAACCACCGCGTCACCGAAGTCTATGGATACACCCTCGATGAAATTGTCGGAAAGCCTTTCGCCGATCTGGGCGACGAAACCGAACGGGATGTCATGGAACGCATCGAGGAACTCGAGGCGAACCGATCCCTGCTGCTGAGCAAGAATCGGCATTTCCGGAAGGACGGCCGGCCGTTTTTCGTCAACATCAATGTTCGCAGGGCGGGAGATCTGCATGAAGATATCTTGATCGTCACCACAACCGACATTACCGAAGTGGTCGAAAAAGAAACCCAGCTCATCCAGGCCGGGAAGATGGCCACCCTCGGCCTGATGGCCGCAGGGATCGCTCACGAAATCAACCAGCCCCTGAACGTCATTCAGGTCTGCGCCGATTTTCTGCTGAAAATGGTCGGGAAGAAGGCGATCCTTCCGGAAGAGGAGATGGCCTCCATCGCCAACGACATCGGCAGAAACGTCCAGCGGGCTGCGGACATCATCCGGCACATGCGGGATTTTTCTCGACAGGCCGAGGCGGTCAAAACGAAAATTTCCATCAACGACCCGATCCGGGACGTACTCAAGGTGCTCGGCCATCAGATCAAGGCACACGAAGTCGAGCTCTTCGTATCCCTCGACGACGATCTACCGCAGATTCTGGCAAGCCACAACCGGTTGGAGCAGGTCTTCATCAACCTCGTGACCAATGCCGTGGATGCCATGGACGAAAAGCGGGCGAGGCCCGACTGCGGCAAATACCACAAGCGGCTGGAAGTCATCACCCGCATGGAGAAGGGGATGGTCTGCGCACGCATCACGGACAACGGCATCGGGATGCCGACCGAAGTGCAAAAACGCATCTTCGAGCCGTTTTTTACGACCAAATCGGTGGGAAAAGGAACGGGCCTCGGGGTGAGCATCAGCTACGGCATCGTGAAGGATTACGACGGCATCCTCGAAGTGGACAGCGAACCCGGACAGGGAACGAGTTTCGTCGTCCGATTTCCACCAGCGGAGAAACGGCATGCACCACATTCTCCTGATCGATGACGAGCCTGACATCCTGCGGGTGCTGGCCATGTCCCTTCGGGTGGACGGACACACGGTCCATACGGCTGCAAGCGGTGAAGAAGGCATCGAGCTGTTTCTGAAGCATCGGCCGGAGATTGTCATCACCGATATCCGCATGCCGGGGATGGACGGCATCGAGGTCTTGAAGCGGGTTCGCAGCCTGAGCGACCGGGTCGAGGTTATCATCGTCACCGGACATGGGGATGTTGATGTGGCCATCGAAGCCCTGAAGTACGGTGCAAGCGATTTCATCAACAAACCGGTGCGGGACGAAGCCTTGAGTGTGGCCTTGAAGCGGGCCGGGGAAAAACTCGCCATCCAACAGCAGATTCGAGACTACACCCACAATCTGGAAGAAAAGGTCGAGGAAGCCACCCGTGCCCTGCGACGGCAAACGGTCTTTCTGCAGGAATTGATCAACAGTTCCTGGGATGGTATCGTCGGTATCGATGCCGATGGGGCGATTGCCGTTTACAACCCGGCTGCAGAACGCATTTTCGGGAAATCGGCACGGCAGGTGCTGGGTACGACGATCGACACCCTCGAAAGCGGGGTACGCACCATCATCGAACAGGCGGCTCACTCGAATGTATGCCATCTCGAAAGCCAGGAGTTGACGGTGACCGCTGAAACGGGGGAGCGGATTCCCGTCGATTTTTCCGGATCCTGCCTCTTCGACGGCGAAGTCTCGATCGGATTCGTCGGGTTTTTCCATGACCTAAGGGAAATCCGCAGGTTGCAGCAGGAACTGGTCGAAAAGGAGCGCCTGGCAACGATCGGGCAGACCGTGGCCGGTCTTGCACACTGCATTAAAAACATCCTGCACGGGCTCGAGGGCGGCAGCTACATCCTGGATGCAGCCATCAAGCGGAAAGATTACGAAAAACTCACCAACGGCTGGCGCCTCATCCAGCGGACGGTACATCGGACGGCGGACCTGCTGAAGGATCTGCTCACCTATTCCAAGAAGCGGGAGCCGGAGTTCAAGCCCTGTGATCCGATCGGAATCGTGAAAGAGGTCTGCGATCTGCTGCTTCCAATGGCCGAAAAAAGCCGGGTGACCCTGGATATCCAGTTCGAGGATGGGCCGAAAACGGTGATTCTCGATCCACAGACCCTCTACCGGGTGACGATGAACCTCGTCTCCAATGCGATCGATGCCTGCCTCTTCGACGAAAACCGTCTCAAATCTTTCCGGGTGACGGTTCGCCTGGCTGTTCGGGAAAGAGAGCGGATCGATCTGTGGGTGACGGACAACGGTTGCGGCATGGACGAAGAAACCGCTTCGAAGCTGTTCGTGTCGTTTTTCAGTACAAAAGGGGCTCAGGGCACGGGGCTGGGGCTTCTGGTCACCCGCAAGCTCGTCGAGGAGCACGGAGGCGGCATCGAACTAACGTCCAGGCTGAACGAAGGAACGACGTTTCACGTATGGTTGCCTGTACGAGACCATCAACCATATGAACATCAAGGGGAGAACCATGGCAAAGAAAGTGTTGTTGGTGGATGACGATCCGGATATCCTGGTTCTGAACCAGACGGTGGTCGAGGAAAACGGTTTTGAGCCGGTGACTGCGGAAAACGGCGAGCAGGGGCTGGCCTTGGCCAGGTCGGAAAAGCCCGATGCCATCGTGCTGGACATTCTGATGCCTCGACAAAGCGGCATCAAGATGTATCGGGCACTCAAGCTCGACGATACCCTGAAGGACATTCCGGTGGTGGTGCTTTCCGGAATCGCCCGAAAATCCTTTCTGAAGTCACAGGACATTTTGTCAGGAAGCGACGGCCGACAGGTCCCGGAACCGGAAATCTACCTGGAAAAACCCGTATCGCCCGACATGCTGGCGGATGCGATTCGGAAGGTGCTGGCAGGAAAGTAAATGGCTGCCGGTCACTTGTCACCTGTCATGCATTTTCACGATAAATACTCATGGCGATGGGTGATCGCCGCCCCAGTCCATGAAAATGCCGTGGCGGTATCGGGCGGATGGGGTATGGTTGGCGCCACCCCCGGGACCTGAAACCGTCACGGCGTCCAGGGGATCTTGGCCTGTTTTGCGCAACCGAAAACGAACTCATGTGCCCGGCCTCGTAAGGCTGGACAATGGCCACACCCGCTCCGAAGAGGCCATAAGTCTTCGACATGCAGCCTTACCCGATTCATGCCAAAGGAATTTCCTTTGTCCAGCCCAACGAGGCCTTGGGCACATTCAAACAAGCGTTTCCGGTTGCGCAAAAAGGCCAAGACCCCTTCCCGCCGAACGGAAGGCGGATCGTCGGGGGTGGCTGGCGCAAAAGCCCGGCGCCCCCGCTCCGCCAACGGGGGCGATCACGCGGAGGCAGCCGCATTTTCACGATAAATGACCATGGCGAGGGGCAGCCACCCCCCATCCATGATAACCGGGAGAAACCGATTTCTCCTGACTTCTGACTCCTGACTCCTAACTCCTGACTTCTTTTTTCACGATAAAGGGCTCATCCCATGAACATCCAAAAAATGCTGTTTGTCACACGGTTCGAGGATATCCGTTTCGACGACCTGCTGCCCATTCTCGAATTGCGCAAGGCATCGCTCGACCACGTGGTCTTTCTGAACGTGATCGAACCCGAAAAGATCGCCCTGAGAAGGGGGATCGGCTATCGAAAGGACGAGGCCGTACGCCTGCGGGAGCGGGCCAACGTGCGCTTCATCGACTGGGCGGAGCAACTCTTTGAGCAGGGACTCGAGGTCGGCGTGTACATCGTGGTTGGGCCGATGGTCCAACAGGTGGTGAAGGCGGCCCGAAACGAGGAGGCCGATCTCATCGTCATGGGATATCGCAAAAAAACCAAGGTCCGGGAGGTCACCGAAGGCGTGGATATCAGTGAAATCGCCTATCGGACGAAGACACCGGTACTGATGCTCAAGGAGGGCCAGGACATCCCTGTCGAATGTCCGTTCCACAGGCCTCTTCTGGCGACCGCCTGGAGCCCGGCTTCGAACCGGGCGGTCGAGCTGATCGAATCCATCGGCAAGGTCATCGAGACGGTCCATGTGGTTCATGCGGCATCCGAGCGTTCCCTCAAGTCTGAATCGTCGATGGTCGTTCAGGAAACCCGAAAAACCACCCGGAAAAAACTCGACGACATCTGCGAGCGCCTGTCCCGCTCCGGAATCGATGCCAAACCCCATGTCTATATCGGTGAGCCCAGCGAAGAAATCCAGAAGGCGGCCTTGGAATTTCAGGCGTCCATGGTCGTTTTGGGCATGTCCCGAAGGGCCGGATGGCAGGAGCGCTGGCTGGGCAGTGTGCCCAAGCGGCTCATGGAAACACTGCAGATTCCGGTTCTGGTCGTGCCGACGACGTGATGCGCCTGTTGCTGCATCCGATGACACTGACCCCTTTTTCCCTGTTCTGTTGCAATGCTTCGTGAACTCTCCATCAAGAATTTCGCCATCATCGACGATGTGCACATCGAATTCGACGATGGGTTGACGGTATTGACCGGTGAAACCGGCGCCGGAAAATCCATCGTGGTTCAAGCCGTCAACCTGCTTCTGGGCGCCAGGGCGGATGCCGCCATGGTGCGCACCGGTTGCAGCGCAGCCGAACTGGAAGCTTTCTTCGACATCCCCGAATCCTGCCCTGCAGCCGACATCCTGCGTGAACACGACATCGATCCTTCGGAGGGACTGATCGTACGACGGGTGGTTTCCGAAGCCAACCGCCACAGAATCTCCCTGAACGGAAGAACCGTCACGGGTCAAATGCTGCAGGCGGTCACAGGACATCTGGCCGGCATTTCGGGACAGCACGCCCATCAACGGCTGCTCCGGGAAGAGCACCATCTCGTGCTTCTCGACGCCTTCTGCGGACTCGACGGCGATCGACAGGAAGCCTCACGGTTGTACCATGGTCTTTTGCCGCTGTTGCGGGAGCGGGAAACGTTGCTCGACCTGCAACGACGTCAGGCAGCCCTTTCGGAAATTCTCGAGGCGGAGCGAAACGAGATTCTCGAGGCCCGCATTCAGCCCCACGAGGATCAGTTCCTCGAAGGCGAACGAGCCGTGTTGAAGCATCGGGAATTTCTGCTGCAGAGCCTGCAGGAAAGCATGCATGAGCTCTACAGCCGGGAAGGATCGGTTCTGGAACGGTTGGTCACCCTGTCGAAAACCCTGGACAAGGCCGGACGGATCGATCCGGAAAGCGCGGCCATCGGTCGGCGGATCGAAGAGGCCCGCATTCTGATCGAAGACATTTCGGCTGATGTGCGCCTGCGGCTGGGCGGGCTCGAAATGGACGAAGGTCGTCTGGAAGCCGTCGAAAAGCGGCTCGATACCTTGAACCGACTCAAACGCAAATACGGTGGCTCGCTCGATACGGTCCGGCTTCGCCTCGAGGAAGTCCAAAAGGAACTTGCGGCACTGGAAGATCTCGACAACAAGCGCAGGCGGATCGAAGCCGACATCGCCGAACGAAGAGAACGCCTGATCGCCCTATCCCGAAACCTCTCCACCGGCCGCTTGCAGGGTGCAGCGAAGCTGACCGAGCGCATGATGCAGGAGCTCTCCGAACTGCGAATGGGCGCATCCCGTTTCGAAGTCCGGGTGGAACCCATCGCTTCGACTTCGGAGGACGGGGATATGTTTGTGGTCGACGGCAAGCGCATGCGAGAGACGGGATGGGACCGGGTGTCCTTCTGGATGGCCACGAACCCCGGAGAAGAAGTGAAACCCCTCGCACGGATCGCATCCGGAGGGGAACTTTCCCGGGTTGTCCTCGCGATCCATGCCATCATGGCCCAGGCAGATGCCGTATCGACCATCGTTTTCGACGAGGTGGACGCCGGTATCGGCGGTCGCACGGCCGATGTGGTCGGCCGAAAACTCCACGAGCTCTCCAAAAGACATCAACTCATCTGCATCACCCATTTGCCGCAGATCGCCCGCTTTGCAGACCGCCACTTTCACATCGCCAAAATCACAGCCAACGACCGGACCATCACCACCATCTCCCCTCTGGACGCCGAACAGCGGGTGTTCGAAATGGCCCGGATGCTGGGCGGGGAGCAGATGACCGAAACGACCCTGGCCCACGCCAGAGAACTCCTGCAAACGGCATGACCGTCGCATCTTGTATTCCTCCGCTGCTAAGTCTCATCGGTTTTGGATGGCTTGCGGGGTTTGCCGCCCGTTTCCACTCATCGTTCCCCGGCCGCAAACTCTTCGTCGGCATCTGCATTCTCGGCTGTTTTCTCTATATCGATGTGCTCATCATCTTCAACATCTCCTCCGAAACGGCCGCCCTCTGGGTCAGCCGTATCGACCACATCTTCATTCTCTATCTCATCCCGCTGTATCTTCAGTTCTTTTCGGTATATCTCGGCATCGACCGATACCGGAAGGTCATCCGGATCGTCTATGGCGCCTCCTTTCTGCTGATGCTGAGCGCCCCTACCGATTGGCTGATCCGGGGGATGCAGCGTCACGACTTCGGATATTGGGCGGTCGGAGGGGATCTCTACTGGCTGGTCGGACTTCTGGCCGCCTGCTCCATCACCATCGTCTTCTCGATGCTCCTTCAGGCGATCCGAAGCACACGGCGTTCCGTCTACCGCATCAAGCTCATCTATATGGGGATCGGTTTCGGCGTTCTGGGATTGCTCATCGGCTTGAACATCCTGCCGATCCTGGGGTTTTCGATCTATCCCCCCGGTAACTTCGCGTTCATCCCCTTGGGAATCTTCGCCTTCGGTCTGTTCCGATACGATCTGCTCGGCATGAATCTGTTGGTACGTAGAGGCCTCCTGTACGGCCTGACGGGCCTCGTTCTCAGCGCCGTCTACGCTACGGCCCTGTGGAGCATGCATCTCGTTCTTCCGGTGTCAAACGATGCCTCGATGCTCCTGTTCACGTTTGTGTTCTTTCTTCTTGTCGGCATATCGATCGGCCCCCTCCAGAGCCGGCTTCAGGAAAGGATCGACGGCTGGATCGGAAGAGATGCCCGGCAGTACCCGGCCATCATTCGAGCGCTATCCCGGGACATCGTCACCCTCCAAGAATCGCATCGGATCGTCGAGCGCCTGGTGGATACCGTTCATGCGTCCATGAAGCTGACGGCATGCGCTTTTTACAGGAACCAACACATGGAACAGGAACCGGATGGTGACGAGAAACAGGAGGCGTTGAAGCTTGCGGTTTTTCGCGGTTCATCGTCCGAAACCGTTTTTCCGGAAACCTATCGGCCGGACGTCGCCGTACGGCAGACGTTGCTGACCCACGCGAAGACGATTTCGATCGAGACGGTCCAGACACGAATGGGAGCATCTCTTTCGAAACAGCTTCTGGCAGACATGGAAACCCTCGGGGCATCGCTCATCGTCCCACTGGTCTGTCAGCACCATCTTCACGGGGTGCTCATCGTATCCGACAAAATTTCCGGTGAACCCTTCACATCCGAGGACATCCGGCTTCTCGACATCCTGGCCGGCCAGAGCGCACTGGCCCTGGAAAATGCGATAACCATGGAGCAACTGCGGAACCTCAACCAGGAGCTTGAACACAAGGTGGCGGAACGAACCCGCTCCCTTCAGGAAGCCCTGGAAAACACCCGCCGGATGCAGGAGCAGATGATCCGCTCCGAAAGCCTCGCATCGATCGGCACCCTCGTGGCTGGAACCGCCCATGAGCTCAACAATCCGCTCGCTTCGGCGGACAGTCTCGTCCAATCGGTGCTGGAGGAGCTGCGCGAGAACCCTGAGATCTTACCCGATATTCTCGAAGACTTGGCGTTCATCCGCAGACAGCTGGGCAAGGCTCGAGACATCGTTCGAAGTCTTCTTGGCCTGAGCCGACAGCATTCGGAGACACCGGAATCGATTCATCTGCCGGATGTCATCCAGGATGCCCTGAAGGTGCTCCACAACCGTCTCAAGCATACCTGTATCCGCATCGATGTCGTACAGCCCGAGACGATCCCCGAATTTCCGGGAAGCTTCGGCGACATCGGCCGGCTCGTGCTCAACCTCGTCGACAATGCCATCCAGGCCGTAGATCCCCGCAAGGGAATCATTCAATTGGAGGTTTCGGTTGACTTTGAAGGCAGACGGATTATTTTCCGCTGTGACGACAATGGTCCCGGACTACCTCCGGATATCCGCAAAGACTTGTTCAAACCGTTTTTTACGACCAAACCGCCCGGCCAGGGAACGGGCCTTGGCTTGTACATCTGCCACGAGATCGCGGTGCGGCACGGTGCACACATTCAGGTGGAAACGAGCCCCATTCTGGGCGGGGCTCGATTTCAGGTGACATTTCCGATGGATACCCCCATCGAACCTTCAAGGAGAACCCACAATGCCAATCTATGAATTCCGCTGCATGCAATGCAACCATTGCTTCGAATTCCTCGTCAGAGGTTCGGACGACACGGTCGAGCTCATATGTGAACAATGCGCTTCAAGCGAACTCGAACGGGTCGTGAGCAAAACGAACTTTGTCGTGACCGGAGGCGGCGGAGCCGGCCCGAGCACGGCCTCGTCGACCACCCGTTCCTGTTCGAGCGGTTCCTGTACCACATACGATATTCCGGGCCCCCGATAAATGACCAAACCGCTGCATACTCTCGAAAAAGAACAGTGTCGGGAGCTTCTCGAAAAAGAAGATATCGACCGCCGGGAGGACCGACTGGCCATCCTGGAATCCTTTCTGCAGACCGAACACCACGTCACCTGCCAGGACATGGTGCGTCTGCTGGAAGAGCAGGGAAAGTCCTATTCACCCGAATTCGTTCAAGACACGCTGCGGCTGTTGTATCGGTTGGGATTCGCCAGAAAGAACCGCTTCAACAACGGCCATGTGCGCTACGAGCACATGCACCTCGGCGAACATCACGACCATCTTATCTGCACCGGATGCGGTGTGATCGTGGAATTCGAAAATGACCAGATCGAAGCCCTTCAAAGACAGATCGCCGATACGTATGGGTTCGAACCGCTGCATCACCGGATGGAGCTCTACGGCATCTGTTCGAAATGCCGCAAAGACCGAACGGAAGGCCGCATTCTGGCTTTCGCCAAACCGGGCGAAAAGCTGACGATCACGGACGTGGTCGGCGGCCCGGGGGCCAGGCTGCGCCTTCGGACGATGGGCTTAAAGATCGGCGATCTCATCGAAGTCATTTCCAATATCAACAAGGGACAGATGGCCATCGCCGTTGGAAACACCCGCTATGCGATCGGCAGAGGACTTGCCCAGAAGATTCTGGTGAAACCGGCATGAATGTGTTCGACCCCTTGAGGGCCTATCATGAATGAAGAATTGAAAATGAGTTTGCTCCGAGAGGGGCAGAGCGCCCGCGTGCTGCGGATCGGCGGAAGCGGCGCTTTCAGAAGAAGAATCTTCGAAATGGGGATTGTGAAAGGAGCCGAAATCTATGTCGAAAAATATGCTCCCCTTCGCGACCCCATTGAAATCGTCGTCAAGGGATACCACCTGTCCCTGCGGGTAGAGGAAGCAGCCGACATCACCGTCGAGCTGATGACTCCGGAGAAGGCCGCATGAACCCATCCGTCATCACGATCGCACTCGCCGGAAATCCCAATTCAGGCAAGACCACGATGTTCAACAACATGACCGGTGCCCATCAGAAGGTGGGCAACTGGCCCGGGGTGACCGTCGAAAAGAAGGAAGGCCGCCTTCAGCGACAGGGCATTGAACTGCGCATCGTGGATTTGCCGGGAACCTACAGCCTCACTCCCTTTTCCATCGAAGAAATCGTCGCACGCAATTTCGTTCTCGAAGAACATCCGGATGTCGTCATCGATATCATCGATGCATCGAATCTCGAACGCAGTCTCTATCTGGCCACCCAGCTGCGCGAAATCGACTGCCGGGTTCTCTTCGCCCTGAACATGGCCGACATGGCCCAGGCCAGGGGCATGAAGATCGATGCCGAAAAGCTCTCCGAACTGCTGGATGTGCCGGTCGTCTTCACGGTCGGCAACCGGGGGGAAGGGGTGGAGGAATTGCTGGACCGGGCCATCGAGCTGGCCAGACAACCTTTTCGGGAACCCAAGGGCAGGCGGGTCCGCTACAGCCCGGACATCGAATCCGCCATCGAACGCGTCCAGCGCTGGCTGATCGAAAACGGGAGCGGGCGCATTCCCTATGCCCCCCGATGGACGGCTGTCAAGCTGCTGGAAAACGACGCCGTGGTACGGAAAAACGTCTTCGCGGCGCTGGATGCTCCGGAACTTCGGGAAACGCTCGAATCCCTCATCAACGAAGAAAGGGCATACATCGAAGACCGGTATGACGACGATCCGGAAATCGTCATGACCGACGAGCGCTACGGGTTCATCGCCGGCATCGTCAAGGAAGTGGTGTCTGTTTCCACAAGAAAACGGGTGGATATTTCCCGGAACATCGACCGGGTGCTCACCAACCGGTTTCTGGGATTTCCCATCTTCATCTTCCTGATCTGGGCCATGTTCGAGCTCACCTACAGTGTGGGCGAAATTCCCAAGGGCTGGATCGAGGCCGGTGTGGACCTCCTGAAAACCCTGTTCGAGCGGCAGCTTGCAGACGGATGGTTCAAGGAACTCGTGGTCAATGGGATCATCAGCGGTGTCGGCAGTGTGGTCGTGTTTCTACCGAACATTCTCATCCTGTTTCTGTGCATTTCGCTTTTCGAAGATACGGGATACATGGCCCGTGCCGCCTTTTTGATGGACAAGATCATGCATATGGTCGGGCTGCACGGCAAGTCCTTCATCCCCATGCTGATGGGCTTCGGCTGCAACGTGCCGGCCATCATGGCAGCCCGCACCCTCGAGAGCGAAAAGGACCGGATTCTGACGATCCTGATCACCCCCTTCATGTCCTGTTCGGCCCGGCTGCCTATCTATATCGTCATTGCAGGGGCTTTCTTTGCGGACAAGGCGGGAACGGTCATCTTCGGCATTTACCTGGTCGGCATCCTGCTGTCCATTGTGACGGGAAGGCTTCTTCGGACAACCCTGCTTCGGGGGCAGGATGCACCCTTCGTGATGGAGCTTCCGCCATACCGGGTGCCGATGATGAAAAGCGTGCTGATCCATATGTGGGAACGCAGCAAGATGTTCCTCAAAAAAATGGGAAATGTCATCTTGATCGGCTCGATCATCGTCTGGGCCCTGTCCGCCTTTCCCCGGATGCCGCAACCCGCGATCGAACCCATGGATGCCGAACCCAAGGCAATGACCCAGGCGGTGACTCCAGAGGTGGATCGGGATATCGCAGAACGCGCAGAGGCACAGCACAAGATCCTTCAAACCGAACAAAGCTACATGGGGCGGATCGGTAAATGGATCGAGCCCGTTTTCCTGCCGATCGGCATCGACTGGAGAGGCAGTGTGGCCTTGATGAGCGGATTTGTCGCCAAAGAAATTGTTGTCAGCACCTTGGGAATTCTCTATGCTTACGGGGATGATACGGACGCGGAAGCCTTGTCCCGAACCCTTGCGGCATCGGGGATGACGAAGCTTTCCGCCCTCTCTTTCATGTTGTTTGTGCTGATTTATGTTCCCTGCCTGGCAACGGTGGCAGCCATCCGAAGAGAGACGGGCTCCGCCCGCTGGATGATCTTCAGCATGGTCTACAGTTCTATTATGGCGTGGATCATCGCGTTTCTGGTCTATCAGACCGGGAGGTGGATGGGGTTCTAAGGCCTTGCCGACAGGAGGGATACAAACGGAAAGGAACGAACGGTGTTTCGGATGACGGTGTTGGGTCTGGCGATCGGAATGATCGTGTTGCAGGCAGTAGCGGCGGGCGCGGCTCCGGATCGGGTTTCGGTAACCGTGCGGGAAGCCAATGTACGTTCCGCCCCTTCCCTCGAATCGCGGGTCCTCTGGAAAGCCGATATCTACTATCCTCTCCAGATCGTCAAGAAACAGGGAGAGTGGATTCAATTCCGTGACTATGAAGGCGATCAGGGCTGGATCCACCAGTCCGTGGTGGGACCGGCGCCGACGGTCATCACGATCAAGGAGAATTGCAACATCCGCGCCAATCCATCGATGGACGCCCAAGTCCTGTTCAACCTCGAAAGCGGCATTCCGCTCAAGGTGAATCGTAGAGATGGCAAATGGCTCTATATCGAAACCGGTACCGGGAAAAAGGGGTGGATTTTTGACGGATTGGTGTGGTGAGAAGGGATCTCGACAGTGAACCGAAACATGCTCGAAACTGAGGTGATGGGATGAACAAACCGGTTGTGGTCGGATTCGGTTCCGCATTGGTGGACATCCTCATTCCGGAAACGGATGCCTTTATTGAAAAGACCGGTATTCAGAAAGGCGGCATGGTCCTTGCCGAAGAAAAGGACCTGCATGCCGTTTTAAGAAAGACGAAGGCACAGCCAGCCGTCGTTCCCGGAGGATCCGCCTGCAACACGATGATCGGAATCGCCAAACTCGGCGGAAAGGCCAGGTTTGTCGGGAAATGCGGCCCGGGCGAAATGGGCTGCTTGTTCGAAGACCATCTGAGCCGGGACGGAGTCGAGGCTCGGATCGAAAAATGCGGTACGAAGACCGGTCGGGTGGTGTCGATCGTTACACCGGACGCCCAACGCTCCATGCTGACCTATTTGGGTGCATCGGCCGAAATCACCCCGGAGGACATTCGGCCGCAATGCCTCGATGATGCCGCCATTGCGCACATCGAGGGATATTTGTGTCATCAGGGGGATTTGATCCACCACATTCAGGCGCTTGCGAAACGGGCCGGAGCGCGCATCTGCCTGGATTTGGCCAGCTACACCGTGATCGAAGCCCACCGAGACAAACTCGAAACACTCGTTCGAAACGGAGTGGACATCCTTATTGCAAACGAAGACGAAGCCGCCGCGTTCACAGGCGCCCGAACCGATCGGGATCAGGTAGAAGCCCTGGCGGAAGCGGCGCCGATCGCCATCCTCAAGGTCGGAAAGCGCGGCAGCTACATCGCTTCCAACGGAGATGTCCTGCACATTCCGGCTGTCGGAGACGGAAACGCCGTCGATACCACCGGCGCCGGAGACCTCTGGGCGGCCGGTTTCCTCTACGGCCTGAGCCGAGGATATTCCCTCGAAAACGCAGGAAAACTTGCCTCGCTGTGCGGCTATGAAGTCTGTCAAGTCATGGGCGCCAAGATTTCGGAGGATGGTTGGAACCGTATTCGGGAATTGGCCAAACGGCTGGAGAAGTCTTGAGAGGATAAATAGGCCAGCACCCCATCGATTCCTAACCATGAACCACCAAAAACTTGCCACCGCACTGGTCGGCTGTCGATCGTCATGTTACAGGAGTGATGAATGGCTCAGAAGATTTCTCGAAAACAATTGCTGAAAGAACCGGATGAATTCCTGACCTTTTCCGCAAGGCTGCTCCAGTGGATCGCCGCCTATCGTTCGCAGGCCCTCATTGGGGTTGCCGTCCTTCTGGGTATCGGTGTCCTTGTCTCCGGATATCAGATGCTCCATCGATCCTGGGAGAAGGATGCCTTTACGAAGCTGCATGGCCTGACGGCCCGATATGAAAAGCTTCAGAAAAGCGATGGTCCAGCCAAGGCCTACGAAACGATGCAGAAGGAGTTCGACTCGTTTCTGTCGGATTCCTCCCGCAGAACGGCCGGAAAGATCGGGTTGTTGACTTGGGCAAAATTTTGTGTGGAAGCCAGTCAACTCGACAAGGCCATCGATGTCTACGGAAAGGCCGTCGATGTGTTTCAGAGTGATCCGATACTGGCCTCCCTGGCCCGCTCCGCTCTGGGACACCTCTATCTGAAACAATCGGACACCGACCGGGCGCTTTCGCTGTTCGAAACGGTTGCCTCGGCTGCTGATGCTACGCCCGTGGTGGTGGAAGATGCGCTCATTCAGCTCTCCGCCATTTATCGGCAGCGGCAGGACGAGCCCAAAAGCAGACAGTATCTCCAAACCCTGGTTCAGAAATATCCCAACAGCATCTACAAGGAGCTTGCTACGGGACTGGCCAACGGTTGAGCGACCGATCCCGGGTGATAGAAGTCAGAAGTCAGAAGTCAGAATAGGTGTGGATCTCTTCTCCCTTTCATGTAGGCTGTTTTTGCAAATGGAGGATTATATTTCAGGAGATTGCTCCCTCTCGGTTCCCCTTTTCCCAAAAGAGGACCTGAAAGAAACGCCCCGGGTTTTCATTGATACGCGATGGAGGATCGGATTTTCTATTCGATCCTTCTCCCTGGTGGATGAATGTTCCCACAACGCTTTTCATAAGAAATGACGCCTTATGTCGAATTCTCATTCCGATCAGACCCGATCCGCGTTTCTTCTGACCTCTGACTTCTGATTTCTGTCTCCTGTCTCCTGACTTCTAACGCTCTGGAGTTTCCATGCATTCCCATCGAACCATCCCCCAGCTTCTCACATTCCTGGCGTTCCTTCTCCTTGCCGGTCTTCCCCGAGCCGAAGCGATTTCGGTCCAGTGGCCCCATGAATCCTCCGATTTGACGGTGGATCCGGCCCTTCGTTTCGGGCGACTCGACAATGGCCTTCGGTATGTCCTTCAGCGGAACACCACCCCGAAAGACCGCGTCAACATGCATCTCCATGTCCATGCCGGCTCCCTGAACGAACGGGATGGGGAGAGGGGACTCGCCCATTTTCTGGAACACATGGTGTTCTGTGGATCGACCCATTTTCGGCCCGGCGAACTCGTGCGTTATTTTCAGAAGCTGGGAATGGATTTCGGTCCGGATGCCAATGCGCATACGGGTTTTGATGAAACGGTCTACGATCTGAACCTGCCGAACGGCTCCCGTTCCAGTCTCGATGAGGCCCTGATGGTGTTTCGGGATTTTGCAGACGGTGCAAGCCTGCTTCCCGAGGAAATCGCCAGGGAGCGAAATGTCGTCCTTGCCGAAATGCGCACCCGGGATTCGGCCTCCTACAGGACGTTCGTCCGATCGCTGGCCTTCGAATTTCCGGATCACCTGATCTCGAAGCGGCTTCCGATCGGTCTGGAAGAAGATCTTCTGGCAGTTGATGCCGTTTCCATGCGAGCCTTCTATGAAACCTGGTATCGACCGGAACTCATGACGATCGTGATGGTCGGCGATTTCGACCTTGCGGAAGCCGAAGAAGCCATCCGAAGCCGTTTCGGGGATATGAAAGCGAAGCGACCCGCCGTCTCTCCCCCCGACTGGGGACGGGTGACGAATCCACCGGACATCCGGGTCTTTTACCACCATGAACCGGAATCCGGGAACACCTCCGTTTCCATCGGAACCTTGCGGCAGATCGAACCGGTTGCAGACAGCCGAAGCGCGCTGCAGGAGCGCATCTTGGCCGCACTGGCGACCCAAGCAGTTCAAAACCGATTGGATGCACTCAGGGATGCTCCAGACACGCCCTTTACGACGGCATCCATTTCCCAGGGGCTTTTCCTGAGAAACATCCATTACACCCAGATATCGGCGGATGGGGATCCGGGAAAATGGCAGGACAGTCTTGAGATCATTGAAAGACAGATCCGCGGGGCGCTCGAATTCGGATTCGATGCCACCGAGGTCGATCGGGTGAAGGCGGACATGATGGCGGAACTGAAAAAAGCCGCAGAGCAGGCAGACACGCGGAAAAGCGATGCCATCGCCCGTCGGATTCTGCGGGATCTGTCCGAACATCGCGTCACCCTATCCCCCAGAGATCGGCTGTCGATCCTCTCGCCCTTCATTGCCGGACTGAAGCCTGCCGATCTTCATGAGGCCCTTCGAAAGAGTTGGCAGAGGACAGGTCGCCTGATCGAAGTGACGGGAAACACCCTTCTGCAGGAGAATCCCGAAACCATCATTCGTCAAGTGGTTGCTGAAAGTCTCACCAAACCTGCCGTAACACCCAAGGGACAGACGGCCGTCGTTTTTCCGTACCTTCCGGAACCGATCGATACCGCAGTCATTGCCGGGCACGATGACGTCTCGGATCTGGGGATCACTCGGTTCCACTACGAAAACGGCGTTCGGCTGGCTCTCAAACGAACGGACTTTCGTGACAAACAAATCCTGATCCAGGTGACCTTCGGTCCGGGAAGTGCAGAAGAACCTCTCGATCAACCGGGCCTTTCCCTGTTTGCAGCCGATCTCGTTCGTGAGAGCGGTACAGGAACGCTCACCCGAAACGACCTGGATCGGGCGCTCGCAGGACACACGACGAGCCTGCAGTTCAACATTCTGGAAGATCGTTTCGTTTTCAGCGGAGAGACGATTCCGGAGGAGCTGCCCCTTCTATTTCAACTGCTGTATGCCCGGCTGATGGATCCTGGATTTCGCAAAGAGGCCGCCGATCTCATCATCCAGAGATACCGACAACGCATGGCTGAATATGAGCGGTCGATCGACGGCAAGGCAGCCATCGAGGCAAGGCGATTTTTTGCCGGAGGAAACCCGAAATTCGGATGGATCGACGCGGATCGCTTCGCCCGGTTTTCGGTGACGGATGTTCAACAATGGCTGGAGCCGTGGTTTCGTTCTGGCACCCTCGATGTCGCCATCGTGGGAGACTTCGACGGGGAGGCTGTTCACCGGCTGGCAGCCCGATATCTTGGCTCGCTTCCTGAACGAAAGCGGATGCCGACACCGTCTGCTTCTGTTTCGGCATTTCCCCAATTCCCCAGGGGGAAAACGGTTCGGTTCGAGGTCGATACCAGCATTCCCAAAGGACTCGTTCTGGTCGGATTTCCGACAACGGATTTTTGGAACATCGATTTGACCCGAAAACTGAACGTTCTTTCGGAAGTTTTTTCCGACAGGATGCGGGAGCGGATTCGGGAAACACTCGGAGCCGCCTATTCCCCAAACGCCTTTCACCTGCCATCCAAGGCATATCCAGGGTTTGGTTATATCCAGGCGGCCGTTCATACAAAACCCGAGGACATGGAACGGATCGAGGCCGAAATCGCATCTCTGGCCTTAGGATTCCGCAGCCGGCCTGTCACAACATCCGAATTGGAGCGCACCGTCAATCCCATTCGGACCAACATCCGGGAAATGCTGAAAACGAATGACTACTGGCTTCAGTCGGTTCTCGCAGGCCTTGGCAGAAGACCCGAACAACTTACCTGGGCAAGAACGATCGAGAAAGGATATACCGGTATTCGGGTCCAGGAGGTCAACGATCTGGCAAGGCGCTATCTGGATCCGAAGCAGCGGGCGGTATGCGAGATCCGGCCGAAATGAGTTGGATGTTGTAGGGTTGAGGGAATGATGGTGGTCTTACACATCGTTGCGAAACAGCGTGTTCCGTATAAAGGTCCATCCCCTATGAAAGCAGAAAAACGGGGAACCGGCAGAAAGGTCTTTTTCCATGGCTGATATCCGTGCATCGAACGGGATTTGGAACGAAATCGTTTCGTTCTTTTCATCCGTTCGTCTGACGATCGTCCTGTTGCTCAGTCTTGCCGTCACATCCATCATCGGAACCGTCATCCCGCAGAATGCTGCACCCGCCCGGTACTTCATGCAGTACGGGGAATTCTGGTTTCGGATATTTTCGGTCTTCGATTTTTTCGACATGTACCATTCATGGTGGTTTCAGGCGATGCTGATCCTTCTTGCGATCAACATCGTGGTTTGCTCCATCGAACGGTTGCGGGCCACCTGGTCCGTCATCTTCCCCAGTCAGGTGAATATTCAGCCGGAACGGTTCCGGAAAAGCGGGATTGCGGTATCGCGGACATTTCCAGGAACGCCGGATCAGGTTCAGGAAGCGCTGATGCACCACATGGGAAAGCAGGCACACATCCATACGGCATCCGCAAGCGGCAAATCGGGCATTTTCTGGGAAACGGGTCGAAAGTCCCGTCTGGGTGTCTATGTCGTTCACCTCAGCGTCGTGCTCCTTCTTGTCGGCGGTCTGATGGGATCGATGTGGGGATTTGACGGATCGGTCACCATCCCGGAAGGAGAAAGCGCAGATACCATTCAACTGGGAACCGGCAATGTCCGACATGCCCTCGATTTCGCCATTCGCTGCGATGACTTTCAAATTCGGTTTTACGAAAACGGAATGCCCAGCGAATACCGCTCGACCCTGACGATTCTCGAAAAGGGCCAGCCGGTCCTGACCCGGGACATTCTCGTGAACGATCCGCTCACCTACAAAGGGGTGACGATTTATCAGGCTTCCTACGGGACGGTGCCATCCAAGAACAAGGCCGTATTTGAATTCACGAGCCGGGATTCGGGCATGGTCTATCGACTGGCTGCCGATGTGGGACAGACCATCACCCTTCCGGAAAATCTCGGCACATTTACCCTAAAGGAGTTTGTGCCATCCTATCGGTTCAAGGGACATGACCTCGGGGAAACATTTCTGGCCGTGCACACCCCACCGGAAGGAGGGGCGGTCGAAATCGCCATACCGACCCAGTTTCCCAGTTTCGACAAGATGCGAAAAGGCATTGTCGCCGTTTCGGTGGGAGAGGCTCAGACACGCTACGCCACAGGGCTTCAGGTCACCTACGATCCCGGCGTATGGGTGGTGTATACGGGATTTCTGCTGATGATCGCCGGCTGCTACGTGACGTTTTTCCGCTCCCACAGACAGGTGTATATCGAATTCCATGGTTCGGACGGCAATACCCGTGTGGACATGTATGGCATCGCCAATCGAAACCGGTTGGGCATGGAGAGGTGGATCGAGCGGTTGAACAACCGGATGGGCGTCAAATGACGACCGAAGTGTATCCATTCCGACTTGTGTTTTCTGACTCCTGACTTCCTTAAGAAGGTACCCCATGAACAGCTCGCTCTTGTTGTCGATCGTCACGTTTGTATATGCAGCATCTGCAATCCTGTATATCGCCTCCTGGGTTTTCAAGAAATCGCTTCCGGCTGCCTTTGGCAGATGGGTGGCATTGGCCGGTCTGATCGGCAATATGACCGGTATCGGTCTTCGTTGGATCGAATCCTATCAAATGGGCATCGGCCACGCCCCATTGTCCAACCTGTATGAATCTCTCGTTTTTTATTCGGCGGTGATTGCCATTGTCTATCTGGTCATCGAATGGCGGTACGCCATGCCGACGATCGGTGCCTTCGTAATGCCGCTCGCGTTCCTCGCGTTGGCTTATGCCTCCCTTTCCCCGAATGTGAACGACCGCATTCAGCCGCTGCTACCCGCACTCAAGAGCAACTGGCTCATCGCGCATGTCATCACTTGCTTTATCGGATATGCCGCCTTTGCCGTCGCCTTCGGATTGAGCCTCATGTATGTGCTCAAGGCCAGACATACCGGAGATCCTCAGTCCCTGATCGGAAGATTTCCGGATATCCGCGTGCTCGATGAACTCAATCATCAAATGATCATGTTCGGATTTCTGTTTCTAACCGCCGGCATCATCACAGGATCGGTATGGGCCAATTCGGCCTGGGGACGCTACTGGGGATGGGATCCCAAGGAAACCTGGTCTCTCATCACCTGGTTCATCTATGCGACCCTTCTGCATGCGCGCTTTATGCGGGGCTGGCAAGGCAGGCGCATCGCCTATCTGTCGATGGCCGGATTTGCCGCCGTCCTGTTCACCTATTTTGGTGTGAATCTCCTGCCCGGCTTGCACAGCTATGGAGCGATGGGACAATAGCATGAATGGCTTCCGGAGGTGGGTTGAATTATAGAAGATAGACACATATCAAATTTTTGAATTATAGTTATCTTTCAGCATGTGGAGACGGTCAACATGATGTTAAGGGATACTTTCATAAAACAGGGCGACTGGCTTTTCAGGTGGCGCAGTTATCTTCCGCTGATCTTGGTTTTCATCGTTCTTTTGGGAATGAGGCAGTTTGAATATCTCGGAGATAGCGAAAATTATGATGATATATGGGAAGTCTTCTGTTTGATCATCTCCCTATTGGGAATTGGAATCCGTTTTCTCACTGTCGGTTTTGTCCCGAAAGGAACATCTGGAACCAATACGCGGTGTCAGATAGCAGACAGCTTGAATACCCTCGGAATGTATTCAATCGTAAGGCACCCGTTATATTTGGGTAATTTTGTAATATGGTTTGGCTTGTCTGCATTTTTTCATCTTTGGTGGTTCAGCCTCATCGTCGTGCTAATTTTCTGGTTGTACTACGAAAGAATCATGATCGCTGAAGAAGAATTCCTAAATCAGAAATTCGGGGAAAGCTATCTCCAATGGTCAGCAGTGACACCAGCCTTTATCCCCGATCTGCGAAATTGGCGCTCCCCCTGTATGGCTTTCTCTTTCAGAAAGGCCATCAAAAACGAATATAAAAGTGTTTTTGCTGTAATTGTTTCTTTTACCCTTTTGGAAATTATTGGTGATTTATTTGTAGAACACCAACTCGAAATAGATATAATGTGGTTATCTATTTTTACGACAGGATTGACAACCTATATCGTCATTAGATTGTTGAAAAAGACGACAAACTTGCTGGAAGAATAATTCGTTATTCCAGCCCGAAACCATATCGAGACGTCCCTCCGTCTGTTGAAAATGGAGGTATGAAGATCACTGATACAAACTATCCCCCTGATACACGAACCCATTTTATGGCTTGACAAATCCCCTCCGAATCTTTAAAGAAATTCCCCTTAAGGCAAAGGCTTACCATCATGGCAAGTTTTTCGAGTAGATGGCACCACCGGGATGGCGTCCGTTTAACGCATCGAAAAGAAGGCCCATGCGCCCCATAGACGAGCCAACATCGACACGTCGTTTTTCATTGATTCCTTCATCTCCGCATTTTTCGGATGCGTTCCCCATCCTCCCCCTTTCC
>Ga0101944_10002779_pt1 | contig 26893 bp, 17 predicted proteins | sample DewCreD2012metaG_FD_75245 | JGI IMG/M metagenome (GOLD analysis project Ga0101944, IMG submission 75245) | Hot spring sediment bacterial and archeal communities from British Columbia, Canada, to study Microbial Dark Matter (Phase II) - Dewar... ... | reverse complement strand
GCTGCTGGCCGACATGATGGGTCGACACCGGCGCATCAGCGAGGAGATGCTCTACCTGGCGCGCCGGCGGATTTACAGCACCCGTCGCACCGTCCGCGTGCACCTCCCGCACGAGCAGTCGCCGGCGCGCATCTCCGCGAGCATCACCGAGCAGCTCATCAACGGGCCGACCAACGCCATCTCCATCACCAATTGCAACAGCTGCGCCGCGACCTGCCCAACCTGCCGCCCGAGGCCTTTTATCGGGACTTGCTAAAATGGATAGAAAGTGCTGTTGCGGCCTATCTACGCCTCTCGCCCTCCCTCCTCAGCCGAGACAGCGCCCTGGCAGCCCTGGCAGCCCGCGGCCTACCTACGCCCGCAGTGGAAGCTATTGCTGATGCTTGGGAGCGCTGCGAACGCGCTGTCTATGCGCATATCGCGCCGCCTGCTGACATGGAAGCCTGTTGGGAGAAGGCTCATTTCGGCTGGAAAAGCCTTAGCGGCAAAGGCTGACGCCTTTAGCCCTCTTGCTGCACTCCCCAGCGCGAGCAAATGGGGCACCTCTTCGGGTCATGACCACGCGCTGGACAGTATTCTCGCCCAAAATAGATGATTTGCAAGTGCAGCTTATTCCAGCTTTCGGGTGGAAAGACGGCTTTCAAATCGCGCTCGGTTTTTTCCACATTTTTACCATCGCTTAGACCCCAGCGTGCGGCCAGTCGGTGGATGTGTGTATCGACTGGAAAGGCGGGTACCCCAAACGCTTGCGACATAACTACAGAGGCTGTCTTATGCCCAACGCCCGGTAGCGCCTCCAAGGCCTCGAAGGAACGCGGCACTTGCCCGCCATGCTCTTCTACTAAGCGGCGCGATAGCTCCCAGATGGCTTTTGACTTCGACGGCGACAAACCACAGGGTTTGATAATCTCTCGAATTTCCTCCACGCTCAGCCGGACCATTTCCTGTGGCGTCTTAGCCCGTGCAAAAAGCAACGGCGTTATCTGGTTCACCCGCTCATCGGTGCATTGCGCCGACAACACAACGGCAATTAGCAAGGTGTAAGCGTCTTCATGGCGCAGAGGAATAGGCACCTCTGGATAGAGCGCATCCAGTACTTGCTGGATTTGCGCAGCCTTAGCCCGCAAGTCTCCCGTTGGCTCAACCGGAGCAGGCGACTTTTTTTTACTTTCTGCCATAGCTATCGCTAAAACAATCCGTGCAGCTCAGCTTGCACCATTTCCAGCACGCGGCCCGAGTGTTCTTTGTTGTTTTGAAAGTCCAGCTGGTCTACGTTGATGATAAGCAAGCGCCCTTCCTTATAAGTAGAAATCCAACCTTCGTAGCGCTCGTTGAGGCGTTTGAGGTATTCGATGCTGATATTTCCCTCGTAGTCGCGCCCGCGCATCTGGATGTGCTCCACCAGCGTGGGAATGCTCGCCCGCAAATAAATAAGCAAATCCGGCGGGCGAACTTGCGCAATGATGGACTGGAAAAGGTGAATGTAATTTTCAAAATCGCGGCGCTCCATCAGCCCCATGTCGGCCAAATTAGGAGCGAAAATGTAAGCATCCTCATAAATCGTTCGGTCTTGAATGACCGTGCGGTTGCCCTGTTGAATACGCAGCATTTGCTGGTAGCGACTCGACAGGAAGAAGACCTGCAGGTTGAAAGACCAGCGCCGCATGTCCAAATAAAAGTCGGCTAAATAGGGGTTGTTCTCTGTGTCTTCATAGTGCACGTCCCAGCCGTAATGACGGGCAAGTATTTCGCTGAGGGTGGTTTTTCCGGCGCCTATATTTCCAGCGATAGCGATGTGCTTGATGCGTGGCTTGTCGGAGGGAAGGTTTCCAGTCATCCCGGTATGTTTATATGGCGCGAAGGTAGGCAAAAGACATGGTAGAGCAACCGCAGCGCGAGGCGGCATGGTTTTTTACTTTGGTCACGCTCTTTCGCGGCAACACCCCACTGGCGTTGAACACGCAGCCTACCTCCTGGGCAGCTTACATATTGCGGCGATACTGCCCGCCTACTTCAAACAGCGCATGGGTAATCTGCCCCAAGGAGCCAACCTTGACGGCTTCCATTAGCTCAGCAAATATGTTTTGGTTGCGCACGGCGGCCTGTTGCAGGCGCTTGAGTGCTCTTGGCGCTACATGAGCATTGGCCTGGTGCAGCCGGCGCAGGGTCTCTATCTGGTGCTCTTTCTCTGCCTCGGTGGCGCGAATAACCTCGCCAGGCAAGATAGTGGGAGAGCCTTCTTTGCTTAAAAAGGTATTCACGCCGATGATGGGCAACTCGCCCGTGTGCTTGAGGGTTTCGTAGTACAGGCTCTCCTCTTGAATCTTGCTCCGCTGGTACATTGTCTCCATAGCACCTAGTACTCCGCCGCGCTCGGTGAGGCGGTCAAACTCGGAGAGCACCGCCTCTTCCACTAGGTCGGTCAGCTCTTCTATGATGAATGAGCCTTGCAATGGGTTTTCGTTTTTGGCCAAACCCAACTCATGGTTGATGATGAGCTGAATAGCCATCGCCCGCCGTACCGATTCTTCCGTGGGAGTGGTGATGGCCTCATCGTAGGCATTAGTATGCAGCGAGTTGCAGTTGTCGTAGATGGCGTATAGCGCTTGCAGCGTTGTTCGAATATCGTTAAAGGCGACCTCCTGCGCGTGTAAGCTGCGGCCCGACGTCTGAACGTGGTATTTGAGCATCTGGCTACGCGGGTTCGCGCCATACTTAAAACGCATGGCTTTAGCCCAGATGCGACGCGCCACACGCCCAATGACGGCATACTCGGGGTCAAGGCCATTGGAGAAAAAGAACGATAAGTTAGGAGCAAAATCGTTCACATTCATCCCTCGCGAGACGTAGTACTCCACAAAGGTGAAGCCATTGGCCAACGTAAAGGCCAGTTGGGTAATGGGATTGGCCCCTGCCTCGGCGATGTGGTATCCCGAGATGGAGACAGAATAGAAGTTGCGTACCTTGTTCTGGATGAAGTACTCCTGCACATCGCCCATGACGCGCAGGCTGAACTCCGTACTAAAGATGCAGGTATTTTGCGCTTGGTCTTCTTTGAGAATGTCGGCCTGTACAGTACCTCGAACGGTAGACAGCGCGTAGGCCTTTATCTTCTGGTACACTTCCGGGGGCAACACCTCGTCGCCCGTGACGCCCAGCAGGAGTAGCCCTAACCCATTGTGGCCTTCGGGCAACTGTGGGGCATGATAACGAGGGCGAGGCAAGCCGCGGTCGTCGTATTTCTCTCTAAGTTTAGCCTCTACCAAGTGTTCCAGACCATGTTCGCGGATGTACTTTTCGCACTGCTGGTCAATGGCAGCATTCATGAAAAAAGCAGCAATCGTAGCTGCTGGCCCGTTGATGGTCATAGAGACCGAAGTCTTCGGGTCGCACAGGTCAAAGCCGGAATAAAGTTTTTTGGCGTCGTCGAGGCAACACACCGATACTCCTGAGTTGCCTACTTTGCCATAAATATCGGGGCGATAGTCAGGGTCTTCGCCATAGAGCGTTACCGAGTCGAAAGCAGTGCTCAAACGCGCTGCTGGAAGGCCGTAAGAAAGGTAGTGGAAGCGCTTGTTCGTGCGCTCTGGCCCTCCTTCGCCTGCAAACATGCGGGTAGGGTCTTCGCCCTCGCGCTTGAAAGGAAAGACGCCGGCTGTGTAAGGAAACTCGCCCGGCACATTCTCCTGAAGGCGCCAACGCAAAATTTCTCCCCAATCTTGAAAGCGCGGAAACGCTACTCTCGGAATGCGCGTACCCGACAAGCTCTTGGTATGGGTCTTTACCCGTATCTCTTTGTCTCGCACTATGTACGTATATGAATCGGCGGCATAGCGTTCCTTCTGCACTTCGTGCTTTTCCAAAATGCGCTTGCAGCGCCAGTCTAGCTGCGCCTCCAGAGAGCGGTACTGCTTGTGAAGGGTTTCCAAAGCAGTGGCCGACGCCTCGTCTTGCGGCTTGCTCTCTAACAGTTCAATGGCATTTTTCAGGCTCCACAGCTGCCGCGCAATAGCTACTTGTTGCGCCACGTCGCGGTCATACTTGCGCGCCGTCTCCGCAATCTCCGACAGATAGCGCGTCCGATGAGGCGGAATAATGAACACTTTCTCCGACATCTCCTCTGGTGCTTCGAAGTGCGACTCGAAGCCAGCGCCGCACTTTTCGTTGAGCAGATCTATGAGGCGGCGATACAGCTGGTTGACGCCCGGGTCATTGAACTGGCTCGCTATGCACCCAAACACCGGCATCTGGTCAACGGGCACATCCCAGGCGCCTCGGTTGCGCTGCACCTGCTTGCGCACGTCGCGCAAAGCATCCAGCGCTCCACGCTTGTCAAACTTGTTGATAGCGATAATGTCGGCAAAGTCCAACATATCGATTTTCTCCAACTGCGTGGCCGCCCCAAACTCTGGGGTCATCACGTAGAGCGATAAGTCGCTGTGGTCTACGATTTCTGTATCGCTTTGGCCAATGCCGCTTGTCTCCAGAATGATGAGGTCGTAGCCCGCTGCCTTTAGCACATCTACAGCATCGTGCACGTAACGGGACAGGGCCAAGTTTGACTGCCGCGTGGCCAGCGAGCGCATGTATACGCGCGGCGTATTGATGGCATTCATGCGGATGCGGTCGCCCAAAAGCGCTCCGCCCGTCTTGCGTTTCGACGGGTCTACCGAGATGATACCAATGGTTTTTTCGGGAAAATCGAGCAAGAAGCGCCGTACCAGCTCGTCCACTAACGACGACTTGCCGGCGCCACCCGTACCGGTTATCCCTAACACCGGTGGCGAGCTGGTTATTTTCAAGGCTGGCCGCACGGCTTGTTCAAAAAGTGCTGGCGAGTTTTCCGCGATGGAAATCAGGCGTGCCACCGCCCGAGCATCGCGCTGTGGCAAGCGTTGTACTTCGCCGTTGAGAGCCTCTCCTATGGGATAGTCACACTTCTCCAGGACGTCGTTGATCATGCCCTGCAACCCCATGGCGCGCCCGTCGTCAGGGTGGTAAATCCGCGCGATGCCGTAAGCGTGCAATTCCTCGATCTCTGAGGGCAGAATAGTACCGCCGCCGCCGCCAAAAATTTTGATGTGCCCCGCCCCGCGCTCGCGTAGCAGGTCATACATGTATTTAAAGAACTCCATGTGCCCGCCCTGGTAACTGGTAACGGCGATACCTTGGACGTCCTCTTGAATAGCGCAATCCACAATCTCCTGTACGGAGCGGTTGTGGCCCAGGTGAATGATTTCGGCCCCGCTGGCCTGCATGATGCGCCGCATGATGTTGATGGCGGCGTCGTGTCCGTCGAAAAGGCTGGCCGCCGTGACAATGCGGATTTTATGTTTAGGCTGATAAATGACTGGGTTTTTCATAGCAAAATGGTCAACTTAGTAGAGCGCAGCAAAGGTACGGACTTAGCTGCCCACCGCTTAGGGGCGCGCCCGACTTTGGCTGCTCTAACGCACCAGCACCACCTGGCCCTGCAAGGTTTCCTGCGCGCCGTCGGGCCATTTTACTTGCAACACCCACACGAATACGCCAGGGTTGACCGGCTGACCGCGGAAAGTGCCGTCCCAACCCGGGAAGGGAGCGTTGGCCGGGAAATCGGTTGCCGAAAACACGCGCTCACCCCAGCGGTCGTACACCTCGAAGGCAAGGATATGTGCCCCTGTGCTGCCGTGTATGACCAACAGGTCGTTGTTCCCGTCGTCATTAGGCGAAAAAGCCGCCGGCACATGTACGCCCCATCGCTTCTCCACAGCGAGGCGCAAGCGGCCTACGCCCGTGCAGCCCAAAGCATCGGTCACCACCAAGGTGAACCAGCGGGTAAAAGGTAGACCCTGTACGGTAGGGTTGGGGCAACGTGTGCAAGACAGCCAGGGGGCGTCTTCAGCAGCCCAGGCGTACTGCAATGGCGGCTCAGCATGGCTAACGTTTGCCTGAAGGCTAACCGTCTCGCCGAAACGCAACGTCAAGTCTGGGCCAAGGTCTACCTCGATGGGTGGCCGCTGCTGGAGGGTCACCGGCGGTAGCGCCGCTGTGCAGCCGTTGTAATCCGAAACCAAAGGCCAATATGTACCCGCCGACAGGCCAATCTGACGCGGTGAGCCGTTCCAAGCCGAGCCTTGAAGCGCGTACCGATAGGGCGGCGTGCCGCCAGTAGCGTTTAGCACAATTTCGCCCGTGTGCGCACCGAAGCAGGAGATATCTCTTTTGTCCGTTGTGCCGCCCAGTGGAGCATCTGGCTGTGGCACTTCTCCCCATGTGATGAGGGAGCAGCCGTTGCGGTCGGTGACGGTAAGGGCATAGGCGCCGGCGGTTAGTCGGTCGGCGCGAGGGCCGCTTTGCCCGTTAGGCCAGGTCAGCTGATAGGGCGGCATCCCCCCCTCGGGCAGGGCGGTCAGGGCGCCCGTATTTTCACCGAAACACTTCACCGGTTCTGCCTGCAGGCGAGCACCGAGGGCTGGCGGTTGGCTGAGCACGACAGAGGTCGTGCCTGTACAGCCCGCTCGGTCGCTCACGGTCACGGTGTACGTGCCCGCACGCAAGTCGTAGGCCAGGGAATCTACCGCCGTGGCGCCGCTGCTCCAGGCGTAAGTGTAGGGCGGAGTACCACCTGTAGCAGCAACGACGAGCCGTCCATCGGCCCCGTCAAAACAGCGCGGCGGCACAGCGTTGACTACGGCCACTCCTACCGAGAGGGTGGCAGGCACGGCTACGCTCGCCACCGCCGTGCAGCCCAACGGGTCTGTGGCCGTAACGGTGTACGTTTGGCCGGGCGCCAATTGCTCCGCGCGAAGCCCTGTCTGCGGAGGCGCGGTGCTCCACAGGAATTGCAAGCGGTTTAAGTCCGTAGGAGTAGAACCATAGACGGCCCCTACCACAGCGGCAGTGCCACCTTTGGCACAGTCCACGCTCTGCAAGGTCAGCGCAAGGCTTAGGGGCGGCAGCTGCGTCAAGTCCACCGTAGCGCTTGCTACACAGCCTTTGGCATCGGTGACGGTGACCGTGTGGGCGCCGGACGGCAAGCTAACTGTTGGCGCATTAACCGCGACACTGCTCCAGGAGTACGTGTAGGGCGGCGTTCCGCCCGCGGCAATGGCTTCTACTGTTCGCTCGGGTTGGCTGGCACAGAGCGTATCAGCAGCTGGCAACAGAGATAGTGTCAGCGGAACAGCCGGCTGAGTTAAGGTGAAGGTGCGCACCAACGTGCAGCCGTGAGCATCAGTGAGCGTAACGGCGTAGGTGCCGGCGACTAGTAGGTCAAGAGCAAACCGAACATCGCCATTTACACCAGGACCATTCCAAAGGACTGTATAAGGCGGACGGCCACCACTGGGCGCAAGGTTTAGGACACCTTGCGGCTGACCATGGCAGACGATATTTTGCGATTGGGCTGACAGCTGCAACGCTTCGGGCTGTTCCAAAACAGCCGTAGTCGCAGCGGTACACCCTACAGCATCACTGACTGTCAGGCTGTAAGTACCTGCAGGCTTTAGGGCTAAATAGGCGGTAGTTTCACCACTGCTCCAGAGGTAAGCGTAAGGCGGCGTTCCACCCGTGGGTGCAGCGCTGACGGAACCGGTGTTTTCGCCAAAACAGCGGACGTGTTCCAATTGGAGGTTGATGAGGAGAGGGGCCGGTTGGTCTATGATAGCGGTGGCAGTAATGGTGCAGCCATTCTGATCGCTGACGGTAACCGTATAGGTGCCTGCGAGCAGGTTTACCGCCCGAGCCGTATTTTGGACCGGTGTTGTGCTCCAGGCGTAAGCCAGCGTGCCGGTGCCGCCACTGACGGCGGCTGTAACGCTTCCGCTTGGTTGGGCATGGCAGCGGGCGTTTTCCACAGATAGTACGATTTCGAGGGGCGGAGGCGCTTGCACCATTACGGTGGCCGTACTGGAGCAGCCGTTCTGGTCGCTCACGGTCACGGTATACGTGCCAGCCATCAAGTTCACTGCTTTAGGCCCAGCCTGCACTGGTGTTGTGCTCCAGGCGTAGGTCAGGGCGCCGGTGCCGCCTTGGGCACTCACCGATGCCGTGCCGTCGTTGCGGTTAGCGCAAGAAGGAGGAGTGACCGCAGTACTCAGGGTTAGCGGCGGTGGTTGCGTAATGAGCGCAAAGGAAGCTTTGGCACAGCCTAATGCGTCCGTTACCGTAACAGCATGGCTGCCAGCAGGCAAACCCACTGCTACTTGGCCAGTTTGGCCGTTAGCCCATTGAAACTGATAAGGCCCTACGCCGCCACTCGCGGTAACAGTGGCCACCCCTGAAGCTTCGCCGTGGCAGCGGGCAGCAATGGGCGTTACCAATAGCACCAAATCCGACGGCGACGACAGGGCAGAGGTAGCCGTAGCCGTACACCCATTTCGGTCGCTGACGGTGACTGTATAGGTGCCCGTGCGCAAGTTGACTGCCTGAGCCAGATTTTGACCCAGTGGATCGCTCCACAGGTACTGATACGGTGGCGTGCCACCGCTTGCTTCAGCGCGCAGCAGGCCATCGTCGCCGCCAAAACAGGTCACATTTCGCACCACCAGCGATACTGCTATGGGTGGCGGCGACCCAACGGTCACATTTATCTGCCGTTGGCATCCGCTGCCGTCGGTTATGCGCGCCATGTAGGTGCCAGGAGTAAGCTGGTCGAACACGCCCGTCTGGTTGACATTTCCCCCTAAGACAAAGCTATACGGCGGGTTTTGTCCGTCGGGAATCAATACCACTCGCCCATTGGAAGCCGTAGCACACGAAGCGTCGGTGATAAGCGCATTCACGCTCGGCTGGTTGCAATTGGAACATGTAGCGCTGCCCACCAGACCTGGGCAAGGGGTGGTGCCCATCGCTTGCACCTCCACCGTCACGACAGCACCCGGAGCTAAGCCCGTGACTGTATGCCCCAGCGTGCCGTTGGCCGGCATCCAGCCCGCGCCGCCGACGTTGACGAGATAACCTGTGGCGCCCGGCACGTCGCTCCAAGAAAAGGCCAGCGAGGAAGCCGTGAAGGCGCCGCAACTTACCTGCGGGGCGGGCAGCGCAGCGGTTGCATCCACGCGCACCGAATCGCTAACCACACAGCCATACGAGTCGGTGGCTGTGACGCGATAAGTCGTGGTGTCTTTGGGCATCACTTCGATAAGCGGGCAGGTCGGGCAAGGCAATCCGGCTGCAGGCGTCCATTGGTATTGCACTCGGTAGGAAGGTTCAAAGGTGATAGACCAGCGCTGCAGCGTGCCGATAAAGCCATTTTGGTCGTCCTTGAGCACCAGGCGCCAGGTGCCATTGACAGGGCTGCCCCAGAGGTCAGACCATGGGCCTTCGGGCTGCCATTCGCCTGTAAAAGGGGCTTCTGCAGCGGTGGCCGCGGCGATACTGCGCGTGGCGGTAGGCGTGAAGCAGGTTTGAGTGAAATTCTTTCCATTAGCGCCGCAGTCGGTCATCAACTCCAGGATTTGACCGCCCGGAGCAATGAGATACACATCCAGGTCATCCACCCAGCCGTGGGTGATGTTCAGGCAAACCGAGCGAATGACACCCAGCTGCAACACCGGTGGTGAGACGCCAGACACCACCAGCGATGAGGTTACGGGCGTATTGACCGGGTGAACTTGCAGCGGCTGCGTATTTTCGAAAAAGGGCGGCGATGGTACCGGCAAGGGAAGCGTAGCGTCCAATCGCAGGGCACTGCCGTTAATGCAAAAGAGGGTATCCTCTGGCAAGGCGGGAGCCGGCAAGAGATTGTCCTGGATATAGATGATAAAGGTATCGCGGTGGCAAGGGTCGCGCCGCACATCGAAGGCTATCCACTCGGCACCCTCAGCAATGCCGTCTTCCAACGCCCGAATGGTTAGCGAGACTTCCTGCTGTCCGGCTGGTATGACAAGGGTCAGCGGTATGGGCGCGACATCCACGCCATTGATGGCTGTGCCAAAGATTTGGTAGTCCAGCGGTATGTCGGCCGGGTTGGGATAGGGTAGGCGAAAAGTAAGCGTCGCCGAAGCACAGCCTTCCACCACAGTGCTGTCCAGGTTGGGCGTCACCACGGTGGTGCGCACCGAGCCTGTGCCAAAACTTTTGGCCTCTAAGAAAACGCCGGAGTCGTACACCGGATCGCCCACGTCAGCGATAACCAAGCGGATGACATAAGTATCGCACGGCACTACCACCGCCTCTGCGGTAAACACCCGCGTTAGGCCGTCGTAAGTGGGTTGCTTATTCGAGTTGAGGTTGTTAACATAGTACTGCTCGTTCTTGGGCGGGCAGGGTCGGTCGGGGGTGGTGTTATTGGGGTGAATGTTGTTGATGGCCACTGGCAGCGCTGTGCCCGGGATGCGCGCGATGTTTGTAGGCACTGGGTAGTTGGGCCCGGAGATAAAAAAGCCAAACAAATCGTTGTACTCGCTGCAGGCAAATTCGGGGTATTCCTCTGAAGCAAAACAATAACGAAAGCGCAGCGTATCGGCCGTTGGGATAAAGCGGATAGTGTAGCTCGTCACATCAAACAGCGGCCCAGAGGCCACAGGTGACAAGTCTGGGTCGGTGGTGGGCAGCAGCCCGCTTACGTTGTTGCTGGCGAAGACGGTGCCCACCTGGTCGCAACCAAAGGGCCCAGCGGCCGGGTTGTTGGTCTCGGCCAGCCCTGTTGTCATCACAATGCCACGCGTTAACCCCACAGCCTGTGTACCATTGGTAAAGTAGCCTACCGAGGTTGGCTTGCCGTTGTAAACAATACTCAACACCTCCACGCCATCGCCCAAAAAGACGTTGGAAATAAGGTTGGCCGGCGTAAAAGGTTGAGTGGCCCCAGAAGTTACTTGCATGGGCTGCGCCCAAAGACTTGAAACAAACACCAAAACGCCGCCTAATACGAATAGGCGCACCCTTACACCCGTGAACAGAGCAGTACCGTGGTCCATGAGATAGATAAAACCTTCGCAATGGCAATTCAAAAGAAGCCTGCCCGCAAGGCCTGCTCGTGTTTTTTATACATAAAAACCTACTGTTCCTGCAAAGGTTAACCCGACGGCGCTTTTTAGCAAGAACGCTCGCCTTATCGGCCGCTTTAGTATGTCGGATGGCAGAAACAAAGGGAACTGGGCAGCAGAATAACTAATGGCCGGACTATTTTCGCACTCAGAGAAAAAGTACCTGAATATGACGCTACAAATACGCACTTTTGAAGAATATCAGACGGCCTACGAACGCTCCGTGCGCGACCCTGAAGGTTTCTGGGCCGAACAAGCAGCTACCTTTCGCTGGCGCAAACCCTGGCGCCGCGTGCTGAAGTGGAACTTCCGCGAGCCTAATATAGCCTGGTTTATCGGCGGGCGGCTCAACATCACCGAAAACTGCTTAGACCGCCATTTGGAAACCCGCCCCGACCAAATAGCCATTCTGTGGGAGCCTAACGACCCCGCACGCAAGCCGCGCCGCATCACGTACCGCCAGTTGTATGGTTTGGTATGCCAGTGCGCCAACGCCCTCAAAGCCCAAGGTGTGCGCAAGGGCGACCGCGTATGTTTGTACATGCCTATGGTGCCCGAATTAGCCATCGCTGTGCTTGCTTGTGCGCGCATTGGCGCTGTGCATTCGGTCGTGTTTGCTGGCTTTAGCGCTGTGGCTTTGGCCGATCGCATCAAGGATGCCCAGGCTAAAGTGGTCATTACCGCCGACAGCAACGCTCGAGGACCTAAAAACATCCCCGTCAAGGCCGTCGTGGATGAGGCGCTCACATTGGGCTGTGATAGCGTAGAGCGGGTTCTTGTCTTCAAAAATACAGGCGACTCCGTGACCATGCAGCCAGGGCGCGACCTCTGGTGGCACGATGCTATCAAAGGCAAGCGCAGGCAATGCAAAGCCACCGTGGTAGACAGCGAAGACATGCTGTTTATCCTTTACACCTCCGGCTCCACCGGCAAACCCAAAGGCGTCGTACACACCCACGGCGGCTACATGGTGTACACCGAGTTCACCTTCCGAAACGTCTTCCAGTACCAGCCCGGCGACATTTATTGGTGTACGGCTGACATCGGTTGGATAACCGGCCATTCCTACATTGTCTACGGCCCTTTGCTGGCCGGCGCTACGACCCTGATGTTCGAAGGCATCCCCACTTACCCCAACCCTGGCCGCTTCTGGGACGTGGTGAAGCGCCACCGCGTGAATATTTTCTACACCGCTCCTACGGCCATACGCGCCCTCATGGCCGCCGGCGATGAATGGGTCAAAGGGCGCCGCATGCCCTCCCTCCGCGTCCTCGGCACCGTCGGCGAGCCTATCAACGAGGAAGCCTGGCGCTGGTACCACGAGCGCGTCGGCAAAAAGCGCTGCCCCATCGTGGACACCTGGTGGCAAACGGAAACAGGCGGTATCCTCATCAGCCCGCTGGCCGGTATCACTCCTCTGAAACCATGCTATGCTACCCTGCCCCTGCCCGGTGTCCAGCCCTGCCTGGTGGATGCTGAGGGGCGCGAACTCGAGGAGAACAACGTCGAGGGTATGCTCTGCATCAAATTCCCCTGGCCCAGCATTTTGCGCACCACCTACGGCGACCACGAACGCTGTCGGCAGACCTACTTCGCCGCTTTCAAAGACAAGTACTTCACCGGCGACGGCGCCCGTCGCGACGCTAACGGCATGTATCGCATCATCGGGCGCGTGGACGACGTCATCAACGTATCCGGCCACCGCATTGGCACCGCTGAAGTAGAAGACGCTATTAACAAAGCGCCCAACGTCGTCGAGTCCGCCGTGGTTGGATATCCGCACCCCATAAAGGGACAGGGCATCTATGCCTACGTTATTGCCGCCGGCCCAGTGGGCGATACGCATGCCTTCCGACAGAGCGTGCTCGATACCGTCGTCCGTGAAATAGGCCCGATTGCTAAGCCCGACAAAATACAAGTGGTGCCCGGCTTGCCCAAAACGCGCTCAGGCAAAATCATGCGGCGCATTCTGCGCAAAATCGCCGAAGGCGACACTTCTAACCTGGGCGACACCACCACCCTGCTCAACCCTGAGGTAGTGGATGAGATCAAAACAGGCGCATTGATTAAGGAATAGCAAAGGGAAAAATCGGACCCCGCGCTTTCGTATTCATGGAAAGCGCACCCAACACCGCTCAACTTTCAGAAAAAAGATTGAAGCGGGAGCAGATGTCATATCCGGCGCGACAAAAAATATTTTTAGCCAACCCTAAAAAATTATTACCTTTGCCTAAAAATTAAAAATTAGGACAGAGAAGTCATGTACACCTCATCGGAAGAGAACTACCTAAAAGCCATTTTGAAATTAGCCCAAAAGGAAGAAGGTCCAGTAACTACTGGTGCCTTGGCTGCTGAGATGAACACCACAGCGCCTTCAGTGACGGACATGCTGCGGCGCCTTTCAGAAAAAAACTTGGCCACGTATGAAAAGTACTACGGCGTGGCGCTGACTGAGGATGGGCTGCGCGTCGCCACTATTTTGGTGCGCCGCCACCGCTTGTGGGAAGTTTTCTTGACGCAAAAACTGGGCTTTCAATGGGACGAAGTGCACGATATGGCTGAGCAGCTGGAGCACGTCCAACATCCCGAGCTGACGGAGCGACTGGATGCCTTTTTGGGTTATCCTACTTTCGACCCCCATGGCGATCCCATTCCCAACGCCCAGGGCGAATGGCCCAATCGCCCCCACCAGCTGCTCAGCAGCCTGGAAATTGGTCAAGTGGCTGCTGTTGTGGGAGTAGATGACCATAGTGCAGCCTTCTTACAACATCTTAACCGCTTGGGCATTGGCCTAGGCACTCGCTTGGAGCTGCTCGAACGCGTTGAGTTTGACCTTTCCCTGTATATACACCTGCCCGAACAGGGCCGCGAGCTGATGCTCAGTGATAAAGTAGCACGTAGCCTATTTGTGGAAATAGTGCTCTAAACAGCAACAGCCATGAACAAAAAACACGCAGACCGCTCGCTTTCTGAAGTACACAGCACGGTCGAGACGAATGTAAAGGGCGGGGCTTTCCGCCGCTTGCTGGCCTTTATCGGGCCAGCCTACTTGGTGAGCGTGGGCTACATGGACCCTGGTAACTGGGCCACCGACTTAGCCGGCGGCAGCCGTTTTGGGTATGCCTTGTTGTGGGTGCTGGTTATGTCGAACCTCATTGCTCTGCTCATGCAAAGCTTGAGCGCACGGCTGGGCGTAGTAGCCGGCCGCGATTTAGCGCAAGCTTCGCGCGAGTTGTATCCGCGACCGGTCAACCTGTTCAACTATTTGCTGGCTGAAATTGCCATTGCCGCCACCGACCTGGCGGAAGTGTTGGGCATGGCCATTGGCTTGCAGTTGCTTTTTGACCTGCCGTTGGTGTGGGGCGTGGCCATTAGCGTGCTGGATGCTTTTTTATTGCTGCTGCTTATGCAACTGGGTATCCGCAAGTTGGAAGCCTTCATCCTGACACTCATTGGCATTATCGGTATTGCCTTTGCCATTCAGATGGTGCTGGCTAAACCACTGGCCAGCGAAATGGCCTCCGGGCTGTTACCGTCCATTCCCGATGGTGAGGCGCTGTTTATCGCTATCGGTATCATCGGCGCCACCGTCATGCCGCACAACCTGTACTTGCACTCAGCGCTGGTGCAGACGCGAAAAATTGACAACAGTTTCCAGGGCTTGCGGCAGGCTATTCGCTACAATATTGTCGACTCAGCCATTGCGCTCAACTTGGCGCTGTTTGTCAATGCCGCCATCTTAATACTGGCGGCGGCCGTATTTCACAAAAACGGCTATTCCGGCGTGTCGGAAATACGCGACGCTCACCAGTTGCTGGAGCCTCTGCTGGGCGAGAGTTATGCTCCGGTGCTGTTCGCCATTGCCCTCATCGCTGCCGGTCAGAGCAGCACCGTGACAGGCACCTTAGCTGGCCAAATTGTGATGGAGGGCTATCTGTACTTGCGCATTGCTCCTTGGTTGCGGCGCATCCTGACGCGACTGTTGGCGGTGGTGCCCGCGATAGTAGCCATTACTGTACTGGGCGAAGATACGGCGGGCAACCTATTAGTACTTAGCCAGGTCATTTTGAGCATGCAGCTGGGCTTTGCCATTGTCCCCTTGTTACACTACGTAAGTAGCCGCGAGCGCATGGGAGCGTTTGCCATTGGCCCCTGGACGAAACTGGCCGGCTGGACCAGCGCCAGCGTCATCGTGGCGCTCAACATCTGGCTGGTCGTGCAAGAGGTCCACGGTTGGCTGGTCAGTGCTCCCGAATACGCCGGCTGGATACGTTGGGGGGTGGTGCCCTCGCTCCTGTTTGCCGCCGGCATGTTGGTGTACATCGTGGCAGCACCTTGGGTGCGCACAGGACATCGCCGCCCGCGCACCATCTTGCCGCACAGAGCGTTTTCGAGCATTGGCGATATGCCACCGGCTCACTATCCGAACATTGCGGTAGCGCTGGACTTCACTGACACCGACGCCAAAACCCTGCATCACGCTTTGCAAATAGGCGGAAAAAATGCGCACTACTTGCTGCTGCACGTCGTCGAGAGTGCCGGTGCCTGGGCTATGGGCGACCAGATCCGGGATATGGAGACGTTCGAAGACCAGAAGATTTTAGACCAGTACGCCGACCATCTGCGTCAACTGGGTTACACGTGCGATGTCGTCATCGGCTTTGGCAAAGCCCGACAGGAGTTGCCGCGGCTCATCGAGCACCGCTCTGTAGCATTGCTCGTCATGGGCGCCCACGGCCACCGCACGCTCAAGGACTTCATCTTCGGAGCCACCATTGATGCCGTACGCCACGCCGTGCGCGTTCCAGTGTTTGTCGTTCAGTAACCCTCCTGCTCAGAAAGTTCCTTATTCGCTCCTATGAGTCTTGTTCAAGAATTTAACGACTACCGCGCTCGTATGAATGAGCGCATTCTCAGCCACGACAACAAAGTCATCAAGCGCTTTTGGAGTCTCGACCATCAGGCCTATCAAAGTGGGGCTTTGGACGCTAAGACCAAAGAACTGCTCGGCCTGGTAGCGTCTATGGTGCTGCGCTGCGACGATTGCGTACGCTACCACTTAGGCCAGTGCCACCAGCTGGGTGTCAGTACCGACGAAGTGTTCGAGGTATTCGCTATTGCCAACTTAGTAGGTGGCTCCATCTGCGTGCCACACACGCGGCGCGCGGTAGAATACTGGGATGCGCTTTGTGCTGCCTCGCCTGCCTGAGGCGTCAAGTGTCCTGCTCTTGTACTACTTCCATGACCGTGCGAAAGGCTGCGCACTTATTGCCGTAGCGCTGCTGGTGTTCGCGCTGCAACTGGGGCGCGCATTCGTTCCAGTAGCGCTGCAGGTGCTCCATGCTGTCCACCTCGTACTGCACGGTATAGATGGCAGCCTCCGGATGCTCGTGCTGGAGCAGGCGGCTCATGCGATAGCCTCGGAAGAAGCCTGTGGCCAACACATCGGGAAGGTGCACCTCGCGCATCCAATGTAGCCAGTCTTCGTGGATGTCGAGGTCAACAGTGACGGTTACGTTGTACAGCAGCATAGCCAAAACGCCGCAAGAGACAAGACAAAAGTATGACTACCTCTTCGCTTCAGCCGCAAACACGGGCGACGTATCTTTGTTTCGGGTGTTACATCTTCTGTCGTCTTTCTTTTCTTCGCTGCATTTTAGCCCAATACACCTCCGCACTATGACCACCGACCTCCTCTCCCGCGCTATGCAAAACCTCGAGCGCAACGGCTTCTTAGACATTGAAGTAGATCCCGAGCTCGACCTGGTCGCCGAAATTCAGCGGCTTAAGCGCGAAAAAAACGCCATCATCCTGGCCCACTACTACCAAGACTCGGAAATCCAAGACGTGGCCGATTTTATCGGCGACTCGTTGGGGCTGTCTCAGAAGGCCGCCAAAACCGACGCTGACATCATCGTCTTTGCCGGCGTGCATTTCATGGCCGAAACAGCCAAAATGCTGTCCCCTCAAAAGAAGGTGCTCCTGCCCGACCTTAAGGCCGGCTGCTCGCTGGCCGACTCTTGCCCGCCGCATCTGTTCCGCAAATTCAAAGAGAAATACCCCGACCACCTCGTGGTATCCTACATCAACTGCTCCGCAGAATTGAAAACGCTGACCGACATCTGCTGCACCAGTACGAATGCGGTGGCCATCATCGAAAGCATACCCAAAGAGCAGCCCATCATCTTCGCCCCTGATAAAAACCTGGGCGCTTACCTCATCAAGAAAACCGGGCGCGACATGGTGCTGTGGAATGGCACCTGCATGGTACACGAAATTTTTAGCTATGAGCGCATTGTCAAACTCAAGGCGCGACACCCTAAAGCTAAGTTCATTGCCCACCCGGAGTGTGAGCCGCAAGTTTTGGAGATGGCCGACTTTATCGGCAGCACTACCGGCCTGCTTAAATTCACCATCAACGACGCAGCCACCGAGTACATCGTCGCTACTGAGCCGGGCATCATTCACCAAATGCAAAAGGCCAGCCCGCACAAGACGTTCATCCCCGCACCACCGCAAAATAACTGCGCCTGCAACGAGTGCCCGCACATGAAGCGAAACACCATGGAAAAACTCTATCTGTGCATGAGGTACGAACAGCCCGAAATCCTTCTCCCCCATTGGGTTATCGAACAGGGTGTCCGAAGCATCAACCGCATGCTCGAAATCTCTGAAAAGGCAGGCCTAGGGCTGGCGAAAGACTAAATTCGTCGGAACGATTGAGGTGCCTGTTATGCCAACAGACCAGTGCCACTTCAGCTGTCAGACGCCTCCTCATCATAAGTTTAGATACCTTGAATGCAGCATTCCGGTGTGTGAGTCTACATTGGAAAGGTCTGAGTAAAATTGCAGAGTTGCGGCAGTTACTTTCCGTGTAGTCTTCTGCACTACTGTCTTTTGTAGGGCGCTTGACAACTCCAACGCTTTTGCTGCGTTTTAGCGCCCTCATCGCTTTTTCACTTAAACCCTTTTTATCTCTTATGCGCCACCTGTTTTTGTTTTCCCTGTTTTTCGCCCTGATTTTTGCAGTGGCCTCGCCCTTACACGCTCAGATGACCGAAGGCAAAGCGCGCTTTGGTCTTCGCTTAGGCCTTACGGGCAGCAATTTGTACGACGACGCTAAGGCACAAAACCGCAACGGACGCATCGGCTTGCTGGGCGGTGCTTTCGTCAAGATTCCACTGGGCAAGGGCAATTTCTCGTTGCGCCCTGAAGTGCTCTATGCAACACGAGGCGCCACCTTCAAGCGCGATAGCTTCATTTCCTCCATTAAGTCTGCCTATATCGAAGTACCGCTTTCGCTGGAGTACAACCTAAGCATCATTAATCTGCACGCAGGGCTAAATGCCAGCTTACTGGCTAATGCCAACGGCGAGTTTAAAGACGCCCAGGGCAACCCTATCAATTTTGACAAGGAAGATTTAGAAAAGCTAGACATAGGCTGGCATGTGGGTGCTGGGCTCGATTTAGGCAACATCGGCCTACACTTGCGCCTCAACCGCGGATTGAAGAACGTAGGCGGAGGGCAATCGCTGCAAGACCTGGTCGGCAGTTTGAAAAACGCTGCTTGGGCATTGACGCTGGTTTATGGTTTTTAAAAAACGCTATGGCGCGCATCCAAACAGACTTTCTCGTTCTCGGCTCTGGCATCGCTGGTCTCACTTTTGCCATAAAAGCCGCGCAAATGCATCCCGATCGGCGGGTGCTAGTGTTGACCAAAACCAATACTGGCGAGAGCAACACGCGTTATGCCCAAGGGGGAGTAGCCGCCGTGTGGGACTTGGAGAAAGACACCTATGAAAAGCACATTGCCGATACCCTCGACGCTGGCGATGACCTTTGCAAGCGCGACATCGTCGAGATGGTAGTGCACGAAGGGCCGGAGCGTGTGCGCGAAATTATCGAATGGGGTGCGCGTTTCGATAAGGAAAGAGACCACGCTGACCGCTACGACTTAGCGCGCGAAGGCGGCCATTCGGAGCACCGCATTCTGCATTATAAAGATTTGACGGGGTGGGAGATGCAGCGCACGCTGATGGAAACCGCCAGTCAATACCCTAATATTGACATCTTAGAGCACTATTTTGCCCTGGACCTTATCACCCAACACCACCTGGGGCGCATGGTTATCCGCGTCACGCCTGACATCGAATGCTATGGCTGTTATGCGCTTCACAAGGTAAGCGGCGAGATAGACACCATTTTGGCGCGAGTAACGGTAATCTGCACCGGCGGCGCTGGCCAGGTGTACAAGACCACTACTAACCCCATCATTGCGACGGGCGACGGCATTGCCATGACTTATCGGGCTAAAGGTCGCGTGGAGAACATGGAGTTTGTCCAATTTCACCCCACGGCGCTTTACCAGCCCTCGGGAGAAAACCCCGCCTTTCTCATTTCAGAAGCCGTCCGCGGCTTTGGCGCAATACTGAAGACGGCGGACGGAGAGGAATTTATGCACCAATATGACCCGCGTCAGTCATTGGCTCCCCGAGATATTGTGGCCCGCGCGATTGACTCCGAGATGAAAAAGCGCGGCACCGATTGCATGTATTTGGACTGTCGGCACTTAGATAAAGACGCCTTTACAGCGCATTTTCCCACCATTTACGAAAAATGCCTCAGTCTTGGTATTGACCCTATGCGCGACCTCATTCCAGTAGCGCCAGCGTGCCATTATCTGTGCGGCGGCATTCGTGTGGATGCTTGGGGGCGCAGCAGTATCCATCGCCTCTATGCTGCTGGAGAATGCTCTTCTACCGGCTTGCATGGAGCCAACCGCTTGGCCTCCAACTCGCTTCTGGAAGCCATGGTATTTGCCCATCGCATTGCTCTGGACACCCGGGAACAGGTTGCCCAGTGGACACATCAAGAAAACGTCCCCGACTGGAACGCCGAAGGCACTACCGAGCCCAAAGAGATGGTGCTTATTACCCAAAGTCTCAAGGAGCTGCGCGAAATCATGTCTTACTACGTCGGCATTGTGCGCTCCAACATACGTTTAAAGCGCGCGCTTGACCGTCTATTTCTGCTCTACCAGGAAACGGAAGACCTCTACCGTACGACGACCATCAGCCCGCAACTTATGGAACTGCGCAACCTCATCACCATTGCCTACCTCATCACTCGCTCGGCCTCACACCGACGCGAAAGCCGAGGTCTCCACTATACTACCGATTACCCTCAGCGCCAGCCGTTCATCGAGTATTCTGTTTTGTAATAAGTCAGGTGCAAAAATTCGCTGTGAGTCAAGAGCAGCGAAAGGGCAGGCTTGTGCGTCTGCCCTTATAAGCGTACCTTCGGGGGCAATTCCCGGCTTACATGGCAATCACCCATTCCAGCGTTAACCTGTTGATGAATGACGAGGAACTCATCCGGGGCTGTCTGCGCGGGTCCGCCCGATGTCAGCGCATGTTGTACGAGCGCTACGCCAGCAGGATGTATGCCGTTTGTCTGCGCTATGCGCGTACGCCGTCCGATGCCGCCGATATCTTGCAAGAAGGCTTTATTAAGGTGTTTACCAAGCTGGATCAGTTTCAATTTCAGGGTTCTTTTGAAGGCTGGATCCGGCGCATCATCATCAACACGGCTCTGCGCATGTACCAACGTCAACGATTCGACTACGAGAGCTGCGGCTGGGAGCGAATGCCTGAGGCGCCCATCGAACCCGACGCTGTAGACGCCCTGTCGGAAGCCGAATTACTGCAACTGATCAGCCGCCTGCCCGATGGCTATCGCATCGTGTTCAACCTTGTAGCCATCGAGGGGTATTCACACGCCGAGGCCGCTGAAATGCTGGGCATCCAAGAAAGCACTTCGCGCTCGCAGCTGACCAAGGCACGGCGTTGGCTGTGCGACCAACTCCAAGCCCTTTACCCCAACTTGGCCGCTCCAACCGAATAACCACCACACGCACATGGAAAGACCAGAGCACATAGACCAGGGCTTTCGTCGCCGCTTGCAGGATGCAGAGATAGCGCCTCCTGCTGTGGTGTGGGAGAACGTCTACGAGGCGGTGCGACGGCGGCGGCGGCGGCGCATTGCGCTTTGGCTGTTCGTTGGCGGGCTGATGCTCGGGGGCGGCAGTGTAGGTCTTTGGTTAATCTGGTCTGAGCATAATCTTCTGTCGTCAGCGAAAGGTGTGGAAAAAGCACCTGCACTTTCAAAGCCCACGGGCATCCCAGCTCCTTCGACCACCACCCATGCGCCGGTACCGATGGTTGCTTTTCCCCTAAAAAATAGACAGCTCTCTTCCCCCTCGCCTTCTTCGACGCCGGCTCCCGCTTCCGAAACGGGCATCCCGGGCACGTCCGTCGCCGCATCGGCATCCGCCGAAATTGGCCTACACTCCGCGCCTGTAGCAAGCAGCACTCACTCGGAAAATGCAGCCGCGCCAATGCTGCTGCCCGCGCCAGTGCTGGCTGCGCTGCCTTTGGCTCCGCGCCAATTGGACTTGTCGCCTGCAGCTATGCCTATCAAAAAGCCGAACAGGAATACCCAGAAGTGCTACAAGTTTAGTGACAAAGGCAGGGTGTGGATGCTGGATGCGTACGGCGGCCCCTCATGGTCGCTGCCCAGGTGGCGCATACGCGACAGCGAGCTAGACACGTACGCCGCCGATCGTCGTCGAACAGAAACGCCCGATGGCGCCCTCCATGCGGGCGTGCGGCTTTCTTATTTCGTTCACCCAAACATCCTCCTGCGTACAGGGCTTCACTACGACCAGTGGGTCGAGCGCTTTGAATATACCGACCCTAATTTTATCCGCTACCACATTACCATTACCCAAAAACTGATTAACGGACAGTGGGTGAGTGTGACCGACACCATAGGCGTGGAGTACGGCTCCGAATATATCAGGACGTACAACCGCTTTGGCTTGCTCGACATTCCGCTGTACGTAGGCATGGAATGGCGCAGCGGCCCGATGGGCCTCAGCTTTAATGCCGGCGGCTCTGTGAACGCCCTGTTTTTCAAGCGCGGTACCATACTGAATACCGATGGGAAACCGGTGTCCTTCACGCCGGGCAGCGACGGGCGCGAGGTCTATCGCCTACGCGTAGGTGGTAGCGTGAGCGGTAGCGTGCAATGGTTTTACCACATGGCCCCGCGTACACGACTCTTCGTTGAGCCCTATTTTCGACTTGTCCTGCGCCCTATCACCCTGCCTACTTATCCTATCGAGCAGCGCCAGCATCTGGCTGGCCTGCGCGTTGGCGTTTCGCAAATTTTGGACAAAAAGTAAAAAAATGCCGCCGCGCCTCTAATCTACAGGAAAGCGCTTCTCCTTCGGCCAGTATCTCCCATCCGATTTTATCCCAAAGACGACTAATCCTTCCTCAGAGAAAGTCTCTCGGGGCAGCGATTTTTCGCGCCCTTGCATCTTCAGAAACATACAGACAAACACCTACATGCACTTGCAGAAAAACATCGGTTACTGGCTACTGGCGGGGTTGGCGATGATGCTAACAGAAGCGTGCCGCAAAGACGTGCACGAATTCGTGCCTTACACGCCGGTAGGAGAAGACCTTAACGCCCTACTTCAACAGGTGCCAGAAATCAATATTCAGGCAACGTTTCGCTTTGAAGGCACTGGCGCTCCATTGGCCGATACTATCCTGACGTTGCCGGCGGGCGTGCGCCTTCACCTGAGCCATGCTGACGCCCTTTTCGAAAATGAGAACGGTGTCCCGGTGCCCTGCAGTACTTGCCCTGATTTGCAGATAAACACCGCCTTTACTGCCCGAAAAGGCGAAGCCATTGCGCTTCAGTTGTCCCAATTAACCTATCCGGAGGGCTATGTGTTAGAAAGCGCCGGCCTTTTGCGCGTGGAAGCCTCGTGCGCAGGGCAGCGCCTTCGCCTTCGCCCGGGTAGCGCTCTTAAAGTCCAGATACCTGTGGTCTCACCCAAAAATAATATGGCGCTTTTTACAGCCCAGACAGCCGGTGACGGCAAGCTATTAGGCTGGAAAGATGGCAGCCTACCTGCCCTGCCCGTTCTGTGGTCTTCCACCGTTAGTGGTGCTCTTCAGTCGGGATACGAAATTAGCCTTCCACAGATGGGATGGGTCAACTGTGCGCGTGTTCTACCTGAGGCCAGCAGCCCACTGTGTGTTGCATTGCCCAACCAATTCACTGCCCTGAACTCGCGCGTTTTTCTTGTATTCCAAAATACGAATACCGTGGTTGAGCTGTCGGGCAGCGTAGCCAGCTCGCGTTTTTGCCTACAGCGCGCGCCAATAGGGTACCCTGTCCATGTCATAGCGGTTGCCCGGACAGGCCAACAGCATTGGATAGCGGAAACTTCGACAGAAATCGGAACCAATACTCAGCTTTCCCTTTGGCCAAAACCTGTTACCCAGCAAGACATTGTCTCTCTGCTAAAAAAACTTTAGCCGCCCCATTTTCCGAAGGGATAAAGAAACCCGTGTTTAGTAATTTCTTTTTACCTGTGCCGAGCCGGAAAAGTCCGTGTTCGGCTTTTTTATTTTTTCCCCAAAAAAACTAATCCTTTTAGCGGCAGAAGGCCCAAGACTGCGGCGGCTGAGATGGCTACTGCGCTAAAAGCCAATATCTTCAACCACGCATTTTCTGGCCAGCGAGTAAAGATCCAAGCCCCTACGCTCACTATGGCCATCCCATAAGCGGCTAAGGGCCACCCTTGGCGCCAGGAGAGCCGCCACCGAAAACGCTGCCAGCAGAGTACGACCATGGCACCGGCAACAAACAACTGCGTACACACGGCAGCAGCAGCGGCTCCAAGCGCCTGATGGCGCGGAATAAGCCACAAGTTAAGGGCAACGTCCATGGCAAGGCCAATGGCAAAAAAGCGGCTCATAGTCAGCAAACGCCCATCGGCAGTGAGCAGCGTGCTAAAAATATGGGTAACACCCATAGGGACAAACGCCCAAATAAGCAACCCTAACACATCCCAACGGTAGGCATTGGCACGCGTAGGCATCATCCACTGCAACAAATCAGCCCGGGCAAAGAAAACCAACGCTGCCAGGGCGACGGCACCGGCCCAGATGAGCCGGAGCCCTAAACCCGTGAGCGGTCGGACGTCTTCTTGTCGGGCCAGCATCCGCGCAAACATGGGCAACAGCAGCGACGCAAAGAGATAACCCAGCATGTTGGCAGCGTCCAGCAGGCGATAAGCCGCTGCGTACACATCGGCATGGAGGCGCCCGTCGGGTAGCAAGCGCTCTAACAGCACGGCATCCAACCGTGTGTAGGCGCTCATGAGCAGGATGACCAGAGCATACGGAAAGCTCTCGCGGAAAAGCACGGCCAATGTGCTGCGCCAGCGGCGATCGGCAGGCTGAGGTAAACGCAATCGCACTCGGGTTTTGCTGCGCAACACGGCTCCGACGACGGCAAGGGTCGCGCCCAACGCCAAGGTTTGTGCCCAGGCAAACGACTCCACTGAAAGAAAATAGGGCGGCAAAAACCACAACAGGACGCCACACGTCAGGAGCATGAGCAGCTTGTCGAGCGACGACAGCACGCTGTCGAGCCGGTAGTAACCTAAACCCGACAGGTTGGAGCGCAAAAAGAGAACGCCTTGCACCAGCACCTGATTGAGCAATAAGATGAGCAACAACCGCACAGCCCGCCCTTCGTATCCGGCCACCCAAGCCGCCGCCACTACCGCAACCAGCAAGTACAGCAGGCTCAATAGCACCTTCAGGCTAAATAATACAGGCAGATACTTGCCTACTAGTTGAGGGTGTTGGCTGACGTGGCGGTTGTTGAAGCTCTGCAGCCCAAAGTCGCTGATGATCTGAAAGAGATAGGCGAAATTGAGCAATGCGAAGTATAGGCCATAATCACCCGGCGGCAGGCGATTCTGCGCGCCTAAGTCAATCCCAAAAATAAAAAAAGGCTTGACCAGCAGGTTGATAAGGACCAGCAGGAGGAGGTTGAGGAGAAATTCGCGCTGCACAGCAGTAAAAGGATGGCCGCAAAAGTAACTGCCGAGCCGCTGTTATCAGTTGGAGGGCGTGGTTTCACCCAAGAGCAGAGAGAGCAGCTCCTGTGCTGCTTTGGAAATAACGGTACCCGGACCAAACACTGCGGCTACACCCGCTTTTTTGAGAAAGGCATAGTCTTGCGGTGGGATGACACCACCCACGACGACCAGAATATCGCCGCGCCCCAGCTTTCTCAGTTCGGCAATCGCCTGCGGTGCCAGCGTTTTGTGCCCTGCGGCCAACGAAGAGATGCCCAGAATATGCACGTCGTTTTCGGCTGCTTGGCGAGCGGCCTCAGCGGGCGTCTGGAACAGAGGGCCGATATCCACATCAAAGCCGAGATCGGCAAAGGCTGTAGCAATGACTTTAGCGCCACGGTCGTGGCCATCCTGTCCTAGCTTGGCTACGAGAATACGCGGACGCCGCCCTTCCTGAGCAGCAAAAGCGTCGGCCATCGCGCGCGCCTTTTCGAAGTCGGCATTTTTACCCACAGCAGAGGCATACACGCCAGCTATGGCGCGCGGGGTAGCGGTGTAGCGGCCAAAGGCATTTTCCATAGCCTGAGAGATTTCGCCTAAGGTAGCGCGGGCCCGAGCGGCATCTACCGCTCTCTCCAGCAGTAGGCCCCACTCACCTGGAGCAGGCGCGCGGCGGGCTATGGCTTCCACCTCGGCTAAAGCCGCCTGCACGCGGGCTGAATCGCGCCGTGCTTTCACCTCCTGAATGCGGCGTATCTGGGCCTCGCGTACGGCCGTGTTGTCCACCTCGAGAAGTTCGAAGGGTGCCTCGTTTTGCACCTGATAGATGTTGACCCCGACGATGAGGTCTTGCCCTGCATCTATGCGCGCCTGCTTGCGCGCAGCCGCTTCTTCAATGCGCATCTTGGGCAGCCCTTCCTCTAAGGCGCGCGCCATACCGCCGAGAGCTTCCACTTCCTGAATGAGTTTCCAGGCCTCTTCCACGAGGGTCTCCGTAAGGGTTTCTACAAAGTAAGAGCCCGCCCAAGGGTCAACGGCACGGCAAACGTCACTTTCGCGTTGAATGAACAGCTGGGTGTCGCGCGCAATTTTGGCCGAAAAATCGGTGGGCAGGGCCAGTGCTTCGTCGAACGAGTTAGTATGAAGGCTTTGCGTGCCGCCCATAACGGCGGCCATGGCCTCGATGCAGGTGCGGGCTACGTTGTTAAATGGGTCTTGCTCGGTTAGGCTCCAGCCACTCGTCTGGCAATGGGTGCGCAGCGCTAGGCTTTTGGAGTTTTTCGGATGGAATTGGTTTACCATTTTAGCCCACAGCAAGCGGCCTGCGCGCATCTTAGCTATCTCGCGAAAATGGTTCATACCGATGCCCCAAAAGAACGATAGCCGCGGAGCAAAGTCGTCAATATCGAGCCCTGCGGCCAGGCCAGTGCGGATGTACTCTAGCCCATCGGCAAGGGTGTAAGCCAGCTCTAATTCTGCCGGAGCGCCGGCTTCATGCATGTGGTAGCCCGAAATAGAGATAGAGTTAAAACGCGGCATGTAGCGGGCGCAATAGGCGAAAATCTCGCCGATGATACGCATCGAGGCCGCCGGCGGGTAGATGTAAGTATTGCGCACCATGAACTCTTTTAAGATATCGTTCTGAATGGTGCCGCTCAAGGCGTGGGGAGGTACGCCTTGCTCCTCTGCTGCAACGATGAAAAAGGCCATGATGGGAATGACGGCGCCATTCATCGTCATAGAAACCGATATTTGGTCGAGGGGAATCTGGTCGAAGAGGATTTTCATATCCTCCACAGTATCAATGGCCACACCCGCTTTACCTACATCACCCACGACGCGCGGATGATCGCTGTCGTAGCCGCGGTGAGTGGCCAAGTCAAACGCAACGGATAGGCCCTTTTGGCCAGCGGCTAAGTTGCGTCGATAAAAGGCGTTGCTCTCTTCTGCCGTAGAAAAGCCGGCGTAT
>Ga0101944_10002778_pt1 | contig 26895 bp, 24 predicted proteins | sample DewCreD2012metaG_FD_75245 | JGI IMG/M metagenome (GOLD analysis project Ga0101944, IMG submission 75245) | Hot spring sediment bacterial and archeal communities from British Columbia, Canada, to study Microbial Dark Matter (Phase II) - Dewar... ... | reverse complement strand
CTGAGACCTCATGCTCAACAACGACGCTAGGATTGATGTGGATTGTGAAGTTCTTGGCTTTGACGCGCAGACAGTAGTCGAGGTCTTCGAAGTAGAGGAAAAACCGCTCATCAAAAAGACCAACCTTTTCGATTACTTGACGGCTAATAAGCATAGCGGCGCCAGCGACATGGTCGACTGTGAGAGTTGTTTTCGGGGGATTTTCCCAATTGCGATGTTGCACCATACCAGTCCATTTGTTGTACTTGCCACCCCAGTCGTAACCTTGACGATGATGAAGTGTGGGACTAACTATACCGGCAGTTTTAATTTTGCCATAAGTTGACAGTAACTGGTCAAGCGAGCCACTGGTAATTTTTAGATCATTGTTAAGTAGGAGTATGTGAGTAAATGAAGGGTCTTTGAGGGCTAGGTTTATACCCTTGTTGACTCCTCTGGCAAAACCAACATTGTCAACACTGTTATCAATAAGAAAGAGTTGGTGGTTTTCGATCTTGCCATTTAAGGACTTGATTGCGGTGTCTGTTGTCTCTCTTTTGCCGAAATGGATCATGACTATGGCTATCTTGTGCATAGTCTAATTGTAGCTTATTTGGCGGATATGTGATATAATTTCTTCACAATATTTTGATGAATACTGTTGGTAGGCGTCGAGATTGAGAAGGCTGAACTTTTTGCTAGATTACTTTTTGATCTTTCCTATTTTGACTAGTATTAGAAAGCATTTTTATGTCGTATCCACGACGCAGTTTTCGCGCAAATCAAACCCGCTCTTTTGGCAGGAGAAGAGGTAGCAACAAGATCCGCTTTATGCGGGTTGACCCTAAACTGTTGGTGAAAGCTGCAACTCCAATGATTGGGCGCGAGTATAGCGCAACACACAGTTTCTCTGACTTTGGACTTGATCCTTTGATCCTTAAAAACATTGTTGCCAAAGGCTACACTTCACCTACAGCTATTCAAGACAAGGCGATTTTGGAGATTATGAAGGGGAAGGATGTGATCGGACTAGCTAGTACCGGAACTGGCAAGACTGCAGCTTTTATGTTTCCTTTACTAACCAAGACCCTTCGAGACAAAAATGAGCGCGTGCTTATTGTTACCCCAACCCGAGAACTTGCGGTTCAGATCGTAGATGAAGGGCTTTACTTTTCGCGTGGATCGCAAGTATATTTCTCGCTTGTTATTGGGGGGGCGAGTATTAACAATCAGATTAGGCAACTTGTCCATAATCCACAGATGGTTGTCGGGACGCCAGGCAGACTGAAAGATATGATGGAGCGAGGCGTACTAAAGCTTGAGAAGTTTCGAACAATTGTGCTTGATGAGGTTGACCGAATGCTAGATATGGGATTTATCAAGGATATGCGAACAATTATCGCGCGTTTACCCAAAGAAAGGCATTCCTTGTTCTTCTCGGCTACGATGTCGAGAGAGGCTAGAGTTGTGGCTAGTGAGTTTTTGCAGAACCCTGTTACTGTACAAGTTGAGTCACAAAGAGCAAGTGACAATGTAACACAGGATGTAATATATCTGAAAGGTCGCAATAAAATCGATGTGTTACATGAGCTATTAGTCCAACCTGGATTTGACCGAGTACTGGTGTTTGGTCGTACCAAACACGGGATGGAGAAGTTGTCTAACATCTTGCGCGAGCGAGGGTTTCGGGCAACGACAATTCACGGCAACAAAACACAGTCACAGCGCCAAAGAGCTCTTGCCGAGTTTAAGTCTAATCAAGTCCAGATTTTACTTGCGACAGATGTGGCTTCGAGAGGACTTGATATTGATAATGTAACTCATGTGATTAACTACGAACTACCCGAGACTTATGAAGAATACATCCACCGTATTGGCCGAACTGGACGCGCTGATAGAGGTGGAGTTGCGCTAAGCTTCATTGACTAAATGTTGGTTGATAGTTTTTGAGTCTGAGCCTACTCCCGAAGAGAGTTGAGATAAGTTGCGACAACTTGATCTGTGATGATGCTACTGGGAGTGATGGGTTTTGTGAGAATGATTTCGTTAAGAGTGACGCAGCGACTAAGAGCCACATAAGTTTGACCGTGCGCAAACGCACCATAACCGAGATCAAGAACGGCCTTGTGGAATGTCTTACCCTGGCTTTTGTGGATGGTTATAGCCCAGGCGAGGTTGAGTGGAAGCTGGGTATACTTGCCGACAACGCTACTTTCTATCCTATGTTTAGTTTGATCGTAGACGAACTGAAACATCTCCCAAGTGCGAGGAGTGATTGTCAATCTCTGACCATCCGCGAGCTCAACAGTTACTCCCTCTTCACCGTCTGCGTCCAACGAAATAACTTTGGCCATTGTGCCGTTGATGAAGCGTCCTTCAGGATCGTTGTGCGCAAGCATAACTTGCGCTCCAATTTTTAGCTCTAATCTATCTGGTACAGGGTGAGTTTTTTTGTCAAAAACGCCTTCTGAGATTGCTTTAAACACTCTCGTCTCGCCTCGCAATTCCTGGAGCATCTGAGTATTGTAGCTATCGGCCATACTATTAGTTGTAGTTAGGTATATCACTAATTCTTCGACGAGCGGAAGATAATCGGGGTTGACGCGGCGATTGAGCTCGCAGTAGTCATCCGCGGTTAATTTGTTATTGCGCATATTGTTGAGTAGTTTGATGAACCTTTCATCTTTCTGACGATAAATGTGATTAAGCTCAACTAACTTGAGTTTGATTTGACTCATCACACTTGATGAGAAGAAGTAAGGACTGTCATATAATAGCGAGCGGAAGATCTGTTCGTCGTTTTTTGTTGTGACGGGGGGTAGCTGATAAAGATCGCCAAAAAAAATAACTTGCTTACCACCGAATGGTTTGTCTTTTTTTGTGACGCGACGCATAAAACTATCGACACAATCAAGAAGATCAGCTCTGACCATACTAATTTCGTCAATAATAATTGAGTCTAGATTGTTGTATAGATCTGAATTACGAGATTTGGCAGCGAGGGCTTTGGCTTTTGTGACTGTAATGTCTGGCTTGAAATGAAAAAAAGAGTGGATAGTGACACCTTTGACATTGACAGCAGCTACCCCTGTTGGCGCTAATACTACAACTTGTTTGTGAGTGTGATTGCGAAAGTGAGAGAGGAGAGTGCTCTTACCTGTCCCCGCCTGACCAGTGACGAAGATACAGTCGGATGTATTTTCGAGTTGGGAGAGAAGATTGGTTAGTTGGGAGTTGTTAAATAACATTATTTAAGTGTATCGATTATTATCTGTTTGAGTTGCCTGTTCATTAATTCTACCGTTACAACATTGTGATTTCTATTATTTGTATATAATTTTTGCTTTAATAATAGTTTTTTGATTATACATTTACTCCATTCTCTAACTTTTAGACTAGATATTATTTTTACATTTGAATCATGTTTATTTATATTTTCAATATAACCCCCTGATTTATATGCGAAAATTGGAATCCCAAAATTATATGCTTCAATTATTGCCAGTCCGTAAGGTTCATTGATCGGACAATAAATAAATGCAGATGAATCATTAAGAAGCGAATATTTTTTTTTATCACTTAACTGATAATAATATTTTACTTTTAAATTATTTACTTTAATATAATTATCTAATAATTTTTTATAATTTGGATTGGAATCATTAAATAATATTTTTAACTCTACATCTATATTGTCAATGTTTTGTAATTGATGAATTACTTGTAAAATAAATAAAACTCTTTTGTGAGGAAATAGTGAACTAGTTGTCATTAAAGACAACCTGTTATTAATTTTTTTATGAGAATAGTATTCTGTTAGCTTTTTTGTACCAGGATAGATTATAATTGATTTAATGGAATAATAGTTATCAATAATTTTCTTAGAGAATTTAGAATTAGTTATTATTTTCGACGCATGAGTTACGTTTCTTTTATCTAGCATCATAATTGGAATCTTTAGTATATATACTATCCAATCTTTGATTCTAAAATTATGTACAAGTTCTTTGTCATAGTATTCCCTTAGCCCTTCGTGACAAATATATATTACGGGTTTCTTTGCGTATTGAAAAAATAAAGGTGATTTAGTTATCCAACTATGATATGCAATAATTAGATCATAGTCATAGTCTATGTTTCTAAACAAATATTTATAAAATTTTGGTATCATAAATAATGAGTGATATAATAAATTGAATATTCCTTTTTTATGTGGGTTTGGTTCTTTGATAATTAGTAATTCATAATATTTTTTTAAATAATTGATGTTACTTTCGAAAAGTACTTTTGCGCCTCCTTTAGGTAGATTATGAATAATTAGTAATTTTTTTTTAATTTTATTTTTCATGTTGACAATTGCTAATAATTTGCAATATTTAATATGTGATATCTTTATTGTTATTGTTTTTTGTTTTATTTATACATGTTGCTGAGACTAAAGCTGTTGGTGATTTGTATTTTGATGACTTTAATTCTGAGCCAGTCGAACCTAGATATAGTGTTTTTACAAATGGTGGGTATGTAGGTGTTAATAACTCTGTCCTGAGTTTATCTGCTCCTTACGGCGTTAGGTTTCCCTTCGTCAAGTTGAATTATAGTATATCAAATATTGATAATTATGCTGTAGATGTTAGGTATCGTTTTTCTGATCCTAGTAATTATGGTGTAGGTGTTACCATGGTGGATAAGTTATTATCCAATGGTATTCCAATTTCTCTGAATGATATTATTTTCCATAATTGGGGTGACGGTCATTCAGGGTTTGAGTACAGATTGTTGGATAATAACAATCAAGTAATACCTCGTATAACATATCCTCTTACATTTGATTGGCGTACTGCAAGATATGAGCGAGTTAATGGAATTAATAAATATTATATCAATTCTACTTTGTTAGGAGAACAAAATAATATCAGACGAGTTCTGAATATAGCTTTTGGAAATCCTGAGAACCGTGGGAGTAATAAAGATAATTGGACGTCCATTCATATTGATTATATTGCAATATCTAGTTTAAAAACCATCAACCCCTTCTCCCCCTACTATTCACAAAAAGACGAAGCTTGGATCGGAGAAACATATGATCATGCTGACAATTGGTCTAGGGGCGAGCAGGGAATTGATCGTTGGGGGTGCGCTGTAACTAGCGCCGCGATGCTCCTTGCCAATTATGGCATCAAGTCTCCGAGTGGTGAAACTACCGATCCCAAGGTACTTAACAACTGGCTCAAGGCGGAAGATGACGGTTATGTAGGTCAGGGGTTGTTAAATTGGCTTGCAGTCACGCGCTACGCAAACAAATCAAAAAGTGCTGGCAACTCCCTCACTGCGCTGGAGTTCGTTAGGCAAAGATATAATATGAATGAAGTATCACAGTTACTTTCGAATGGAGAGTTGCCAATTATCCAAAAACCAGGACACTTTGTTCTGGCGTATGATGAAGACGGCAGTGACTGGGTGGTTGCTGATCCTTCGACAAGTAACGATGCCAGAATTGCCAAAGATGGGCAGTTTGTTAATGTGAATCGACTTATTAAGTCTAATACTGACCTTTCTTATATTTTGCTTGTACTGCCTTATGGCGCTAATGCTGAACTGGAGGATCAGAGTGGTAATCACATACCCTTACCAAAGTTTGAAGAATATCTGCGAGAAGCAGTGAGTAATACTAAGGTAAACAAAGCATCTGATCTTGTTTACCTCCCCAAGCCTAATAGCGGTACTTACAAATTAAAATTGTCATATGTTGATAATGGTATGAGTCTTAGCAAGCTTGAGGTATATTTGTATGATCAAGAAGGAGAGGTTAAGCGAGCTTATTTTGATGTTTCTGAGGGTAAGAGTGAATATGAGATCGTTTATGACAACTCTAATCTTTCGTCTTCCTCAGCGAGTTGGATCGATGATGTGTCGCCTTCGACGCCAATCCAAATATCTCCTGCAGATGGAACCATTGCTAGTAGTAGCGGTCTTCTTGCTTCTTGGTCAGAAGTAAGTGATGTTTCTGGAGTTCGATATGAGATAAAGTTGACTAAACCTGACGCAAGCATTTTTACCGAACAACTTGGTGTAACTAATGGATATGATATGTCGCGTCTCAGTGAAGGTAAACATAAGTGGAGCGTGAGAGCTTGTGATAAATCTAGTAATTATAATTGTAGTAGCTGGAGTCCAGAATGGGAAATTGTTATAGATAATACTGCGCCAGTACTGTTTTCTAAATCAGTTTTTGGTGGATGGTACACAACAGAACAGACATCTAGCTTCGTCTTTACTGACAAAAATATGAGCGATGATTATGAAGATCCTAGTTGTGTGATTATAACTGGTGGCAAAAATCAAACTTGTAGCGTTGATGTGAGTATTTGCGATAAAGCAAACAACTGTACTAGTGGGACTTGGACATCTAATCCGGTAGATATAGACAAAGATCATCCTAGTAGTGATATTTCACCTATTGACACAACAACTTGGGGCGGAAAGATTGTCGGGAAGGCAAGCGATCTAACTAGTGGGATTCAAAAAATAGAGCTTGTTATCACCAAGCCAGACGGGCAGGTTTTGGTGGCAACAGCAGAGGGGAGAGAGAGTTGGAGTTATGAACTTGGCGAGTCCACAACAAGTGGCAAGTATCTTATTTCTTCGCGTGCGTTTGATGTAGCGGGGAATGTGCAGGTTAATCCAACAAATTATGAAGTAATTGTGCTCCCCAGTAGTAAGCTGGAGACGCCACGCATAATTTGGGTTTGGCGTGCGGGACGAGTCGTTGTAGTCCGCTGGACTAAAGTAGCAGAGGCAAAATCCTATACTGTATGGTATGGCAAAACCAAAACAGCGCTTACCACCAAGTTGGGGACGACTAGTCTCCCCGCTCTCATAGCAATTTTGCCAAGCCCAGTACAAACCTATTATCTTTCGGTTGTGGCGGAGAGTAAGAGTGGTGTTTTGAGCGACTACTCACCAATAAGAAAAGTTGGGATACTAGGATGGTAGTGTTATTATAGTTAGGAAATGAGAAGAGTTAAGTCGAGTGTTTATGATCGCAAGTATTTTGAGACTGACTGCGGTGGGTATGAGCTGTGGACAACTACATATGGACGCATCTTACCTCCAAGACTTGAGTACGCTTGGAAAATTGCCGAGATAAAAGAGGGAATGAAGGTACTTGATTGGGGTTGTGGGAGAGGCGAGCTTAGTTACTGGAGCGCAAAAGTTGGAGCAGATGTTGTTGGCGTTGATTATTCGAGAGATGCGATTTCTCTTTGTAAAAAACTACCTAAAGATATTGCGGGTAGTATGGAGTTTGTTCATCATAATCAATTATCTATACCATTGCCTGCGTGTAGCGTTGATCGGATTTTATTTATTGACGTGATAGAACACCTTTATCCTGAGCAACTTGCAGTTTTGTTAAAAGAATTTGGGAGAGTTTTGAAGAAAAATGGCAAAATAATTATTCATACCTCACCCAATCTTGATTACTATAACATTGGTTATCCAAGATATACGAGATGGGCGCATAAATTGGTTAATCCTTTTTGGAAAATTATATTTAAGGAAAGGTTGAGAGAGGAGCGAGATCCCCGATTTGGTTATGATAAAAAAGTTCATATCAACGAATGTTCGTTGGCGATGGTGCGCGAGTATCTAACCAAAGCTGATTTGAAACCGCAAGTTTGGTACGATAGTCGGTGGCGTATGGCTCGTCGACGTGACAAACTGCGCTATATATTTTTTCAGCCGTTGTGGTTTTCGAACAAGTTGTTTGCGGATGATATTTGGGCAGTTGCAAGCTTGTGAAGTATTTGTCTGAATTTAGTCACACAAAGTTTTTTATCAAAGTAGCGAGGGAGTTGTGGGATTGGGGAGGCTAGATGAGGGATGTTTGTTATAGCTTTAGCTATACTCACTACATCTGCCTCGACCAAATAACCAGTTTTTTTATCTTTCACGATCTCAACTACACCCCCTTCTTTCACAGCAATAACTGGTGTCCCACAAGAAATTGATTCTAGCGCCGAGAGACCAAAAGGCTCACGCAAAGCGGTCACTAGAGTCGCTTGGGCAGATTGGTATTCTTTTATGAGTTTGGATTGATCAAGGTTGACGTATTGTTCGAGTCTGACTGAGAGTTTTTGCGCGAGAGCTTGTAGCCTATTTATTTTTTGGTTTGCTCGTGGACTGATAATAGTTAATTTGGGACGAGCCTTGAGTGGTAAAGCAGCGACTGCTTGTAGGGCAAGGTCAAGCCTTTTTTGAGGCTCATCACAGCCAATGATAAGGACTTTGTGAGCTTTGATTACTTTTGATCTTTGGAATAATTGTTTGTCGATGAATGGATAGAGTACTTTTGAGTTTAGGTTGTAGACAGTTTTGAGATAATTTTGAGTGTATTTTGAGTTAGAGAGAATAAGAGTGGCTTTTTGAGCGTTCTTTTGTTCAAGTAGTTTTTTGATGCGGCGGTATATTGACTCGTAGAGGCGGTTGACCAGAGGCAAAGTCTTGGGGATGGCTAACTCAGGTTCAAAGAGAGATCGGGTGGGCTCGTTCCAGAAAAGCAGGGTTTTAACCGGGCAAAATTGTAGAATACTTGGCGCGGCAAAGAAGGTATCGTGACTGACTATGACGAGATCGAGTTTGTTTGCTTTGATGTAATGACGAAGGCTGAGAGCGTGAAAGTAAGAAGTTGTGAAGTTTTGAAAGTCGCGTATTAGGCGATTTTGGCTAGGCTTGAGAGTCGAGAGATAGATAAGCTCATACTCAGCTTTGAGTTCTTTGAGATAACTTGTGATAAGATTTTTGGCGCCACCAGCAGGAAGATCGAAGTAGATACCCAGCCTAAGTTTTGGCATTGAGTTTGCTCCAGAGAATGTAAAGAAAAGGGGGAGTGTGCAGGTAACTACTAATAAGAGCAGCATAAGCTGGACCAGTGACTCCAAGTCTGGGAGTGAGATATAGAAGCAACCCAAGCTCAACGACGACAGAGCTTATGGAAAAACTAGAAACCAACTTACCCTCCCCTACCCCCAGACCAATGTAGCTAGTGAGAGGAGTTAGACTAACGCTCACAAACCAGTAAGCAAGAATGATTAGTACTGAGTATACCTCTTTGGACAGTGTTGGGTCGCCTAGCCACCAAGTAATGATCGATAGTCCAAAATAGTGAGTCATGAAAACAGTCAGTCCTCCAATTACCAAGACCGAGATGATTGTTGAAAGATAGATACGCCGAATAGTGGCATACCTTTTGGTGCCGACCAAGTTGGCTGAGGTTGCAAAAAAGCTACGACCAGTAACCTGAATAAGAGTAAGACCTTTTTGCGCTAGCGATTGGGCAAGCCCATAGATGGCAGTGGCAGAAGAATTGAAGACAAAGCTAAGATAATAGCGGGCAGCTTGAACTTGAAGCTGGCCTGCAAGAGAGCTCCCGAAGGTGGTTAGACCGTAGCGAGCGATTTGTTTAATTGATGTTGCATTGAAAGTTGGACGAAGTTGATAGTGATTGGCTACAAGCCAGATTAAAAGAAGTGTGAGAGTAAGAAAGTGGAAAAAAACTTGAACTATGATTATGGAAGATAGCGAGTGAGTGGTTGAGGCGACATAAGCTGAAGCGAGTGTGTTGCCAAGCCCAACGACCACCACTTTGAGATTGAAAATGTGGTAACGAGATAGAGCTTGCGCTAGCATTAAGATGATATCTCCTAATTGATTGAGAAGAACCAATAAGACTACATAAATAACAAGCTCCTTGCCAAGGATAAAATAAGTAAGCAGTGTAGCTCCCAAAAGCATAGGGATAGTAGCTAAGAGATTGCCCCCCCAAATCTTGGACCAAAGCGAGCGATTGTTTGGAGCTTGAGAGAGATAGTAGAGGCTACCATTACCAAAGCCAAGATCAAACAATCCAGCAAGCGCAGGAATACCAACAACAAGAATGTAGCGACCAAAACTCTCAGCGCCAAGACTGTTTACCAGAATAGGAAGCGAAAAGAAACTAGCAATAAGTAGCAACAAATGACCACCAAAGTTGAAAACAAGGCCACGCAACAACTGTGATTTGATGGACATAGCTAAAAGGTGGGGTTAATTTCAGTCTCTTCGATGAGACCAAAAACAGTGAAAGGCCAGTAGCGGAAAAAGGAACGACCCACTATCTCATTGGGGGTAATAAATCCCCATTCACGACTATCGCTACTATGAAGCCGATTGTCGCCCATAACAATGTACTGACCGCTTGGGACATCTACTTCTACTCCATCGCGCAGAAACTTGCCTGGGCTAACGTTGCCTGGATCGTTGATATATGGCTCTTGGAGCTTGGTGCCATTGAGGTAGACGTACCCTCCTTTAACCATAACTGTATCTCCTGGGACAGCGATAATACGCTTGATGAAATCGACTTTTTCGTCTTGAGGAGAGTGGAAGACTACTACCTCCCCTCTTTTGGGCTCGCGCAGGCGGTAACTAACCTTATCGGTGAGAATGTACTCACCGTTTTGAAAATTGGGCTCCATACTGCGACCATCGACTTGATGAGGCTGGAAAAGAAAGAGATAAACTAAAACAAAGATAGCTAGCGAGACAACGATAGTTTCGATGAAATCAAGGACAAACGACCAGATAATACGGAGTAACCACATAAGTATAAGGATACCTTCTATGATAAAATCTTGCAAGAGACAAATGAGATTAACTGCATAGCTTAGCTGGTTTGGTCTCACCTACTGGCAGGCGAGGCGTTAATAAAAGATAGGGCTGGTTAGCTCAGCTGGTTAGAGCGCCGCATTCACATTGCGGAGGTCACAGGTTCGATCCCTGTACCAGCCACATATCTTAAAACAACCGTCCCTGGTTCGAATCCAGGCTTGAGTACGGAATAAGGAGGGGTTATGTTGGAGTCTGCTCGTCAATTAGAATATTTTGATTATGATTCAGCTGGAGATCCTGATATAGCTCGATTGTTATTTGAAAGTAATGACCCTTTTTTTGAGAGTGTGGTTTCTTATGTACGAGATAAGTTGCCACCAAACTGTCGTCGCAAAGATGGGACGAGTATGTTTGCTCATAGCTGTGCAGTGGCGCGTTTGACAGGAGAATTGACAAGAGGCGCGGCGAATATCGAGGAATCGCGAAGACAAGGAATTATCGGCGCAGGATTATTCCATGAGGTATTAGAGGAGGGTCAATCCTCACCACTGAAAAAATACAAGCAACAATTAAAGAGTGGCGCAGCGATCTCCAAACAAGATCTTCAAAAATATTGGAAAGGTATTGACAAATATGTCGACGATATTGAAGCAACATTCCGTAATTGGGGATTTGGAATAGCGAGCTTAACGTTGACCGAACCGCCAATTTTCATGCACAAGGTCCCAAAGATGCGTCAGTGTGCCGCGATGACTGATGCAATTTGGTTCATTAACCCTTTGTTTTTGGCGGTTGAGTATGCAGATCGAGTTCAGGATATGACACGCAATGCGGCAGACTTTGAAAAATTAAGACAATTAAATAATTGGCGTGAAACAGAACAGGCATACGATATGTTTGCCATAAGATTGGGTGAAGTTATGGCAAGAACAAGGTATATGCTTAGTTATTGCAGGAAACTGCAACTTAATATACCAAAAGAAGAGCTAGCTATCATTGAAATGATAGATCAGGAACTATTACCTGATAAAGAAAATATGTTGCAGGAAGTGGGGAGAGATGATTTGGAAGGTAGAGCAGCGATGATAACCCAAAGTGATCTTGCGGCAACTGCCTGGTACTCTGCGTATTTTTGGAAGCTTGATGACTCAAGTTTGCGTAACCCTTATCGGGATAATCCTTTATATGGAAATGAGCGAAATGAAGACTATAGAATGCTACTAGCTCTGTGGGGTATTAGTTAATACGCAAAAGCATGTTGAGAATTGCGTCGGTTTCTTCTGGCTTGCCTTTGAGTTTGATGACGATCTTGGTCTCTCTTTTGCTTCTTGTGAGTTTGACAATCGAGCGCTCACCGAGCTTGGCTTGAAGCTCTTTTTGCATTTTGTCGATAGCGTTCGAGATAATGTAGGCGCCTTGTTTTTTGACGAGTGGTTTCTCGTCGAAGTCTTTTTTGAGTCTCCTGGCGATATCTTCGGCGCGACGGACAGAAGCACCCTCCTTAAGAACCAGTTTGTAGGCTTCGATCATAAGGCGAGTGTCGTTGATGGCAGAGAGCGCTCGCGCGTGGCCTTCGGTTATCAAGCCACCAATAAGCCCATCTTTGAGGGCGTCGGGAAGTTCGAGAAGTTTGAGAGTATTGCTGACAAAAGAGGCTGATTTGCTAACTCTTTTGCTTATATCGCCGTTGCTTAACCCAAACTCATTCATCAAGCGATCAAAAGCTTTGGCTCTTTCGATTGGATTGAGATCTTCTCTTTGAACATTCTCGACAATCGCCATTTCAAGCATCCCTTTGGGGGTTGTCTCTTTGACGACAACGGGAACAGTCTTGAGACCAAGAGCCTTGGCAGCTCGCCACCTTCTTTCGCCAGCGATGATTTGATAACCAGCAGGAGTGTGCGCAATGACAAGTGGTTCGAGGATACCGTGTTCTTTGATACTGTCTATCAAGTCCGTTAGTGACTCAGGAAGAATAGCACCTCTGGGCTGGGTGGGGTTAGGTTCGATTTGAGAGGTTTCTAGTTGTGAGACTGTAGACTGATCAACCATAAAGAGAGAATAGCACGAAAAAATTGTCGTGAAAAGAGAGCGAACTATACCACTTTAACAAATTGTTTACCAAGTTTTTTGAAAAAGGCAACGGCCCCGCTACGCATCGCAAACAGAGTATAGTCGCGACCAGTGCCGACACCAACCCCTGCCCTGACACGACTCCCGACTTGGCGAATGATAATCTGACCAGTCTTGACTTGTTCGCCACCAAACTTCTTGACACCACGACGCTTGCCTCTTCTGGTTGTACCTTGCGCTGTAGCTCCACCTGACTTAACGTGTGACATAGATAGTATTTTTTTATGTTTTTGTAAGTATAGTAATGTTGCGAATGACAGTTGCTCCTGGCTTACTATAAGCAACCGACGAGATGTAATTGTACCCAAGTCGGGCGTAATCGTCAACGGTAAGAGTGAAGAGTTGACGGTCTTGCACAAGGAAGCTTGGAATACTAATAACAACTCGACCTTGATCGGATATAATCTTGTGCCAAGACTTGAGAGCTCCAGTATATAGTTTGGAGAGACCTTTGACAGTGTTTTTAAGTTTTTCCAGGTTTTGAGAGGTGTGAGAGTCGAGAAGTGGCCCCATATAAGGCTCGGTCACGATGACATCAACTGATGATAGCCTTTCATCAAGATGAGTTGCGTCCACCAACTCGAACTTGGAGTTGATGGGTGGGAGATTGTAGTTGTTTGCTAACCAAGTAAGATTTTGCTTTGCGCCTAGGACTGCTTTGTTATTAACATCACTGCCAAAAAGAGCTGATATTTGAGAAAGAGCGGCTTCGAGAAGGATTGTTCCTGTCCCACAAAAAGGATCTACAAGAGAGAGATTTGACTGGCCTTGGCAGGCGAGATTGACCATAATGCGAGCAACTTTGGGGGGGAGCATCCCTTTTTTGATGTCGCGATAAGGTTTGTCTCGATCTCTATTTGCCCAGTCGTCGGCATCTTGAATCCAGGCAGTTTGACCGAGAGTTAATACACCATTGTCTTTGAGAATAACGAACTCAGCAATGTGTTGTTTTCTGAGCGCAACAAGAGAGTGACCGCTTGTTTTGAGAGAGAGGAAACGAATAGGTTTGGTTTGACTAACTTCTTTTTTGATGTCGTGAAGCTGAGTTTGTGACAACTGCAAGTCTGGCACAAGAGAGGTGATGGCAACATTCTTGTGAGAAAGCTGATGAATAAGAGTTGTGAGATCGGAAGTTAATTTAACCACTGAGGTTGGAGTTAGGGGTTTTATGAGCTTAGTTGTGCCGCCGAGCGCATCGCCAAGCAATGAGGGAGACTTGTCGGTTTGGAGTTTGACTAGTGTTGGTTCGAGTAAAACCGGAGAGGATGCTAAGAGCGCGTTTAGCTCTGCAAAAGAAAGGTTGGGTGTGTTGCCCAACTGCGCATAATAATAAGTCATATATTGAGTATATCAGAGGAAAAATGGGTTAATTTTGAGTTTTTTTGGTTTTGGGGGTAAGTTTTTTGACGGGAGATTCCTTGACAACCTCGGCTTGTTTTTTTGTATTTTCGATACTATCGATCCTAACTTGAGAATACTTCTGACGATGCCCGGTGTGTTTGCGATATCTGCTTTTGCTTTTGTAACGAAGAATATCGATTTTTTTGCTTTTAATGTCTTGGAGAATCGTGGCTTTGACAACGGCTCCTTCAACATAGGGAGCGCCGACCTCAACCTTTGCGCCATCAACTAATAATAGCACTTGATCAAAGACAAGTTCAGTCGTATTGTGAAGTAGCTCGAATTCATAAGTCTTGCCTGGCTCGACTTGATATTGTTTACCACCAGTTTGAATAATTGCGTACTGCATAAGGTGTGATTATACAAGAGCTACTACTTGATTTCAAGGACGCGAAGGGGTTTTGCGCTGCGACTTGCTGAGAGCGCCAACCCAAAAGCGAGAGCTGTCGCAAGAACTGAGCTACCACCGTACGAAACTAGAGGGAGAGTGACTCCTGTTACAGGAGCTATCCCTAAATTCATCCCAGTGTTGATGCCAAATTGAAATGCGATATAACCGAATACACCCGCAAGAACTAGACGAGGATAGTAAGTTGGGAGTATGAGAATAGTGCTAACAAGAGCATAGAGAATAGCTGCAAAAATAATAACGACTGCCCCAGCCCCAATTAACCCAAGCTCCTCGGCAAGACTCGCGAACATAAAATCAGTATGGCGCTCAGGGAGAAAGCGAAAATGTGATTGAGTACCGTTGCCTAAGCCTACCCCTAAAATCTGCCCCGAACCAATAGCAATGATAGCCTGAATTACATTGTAACCACTCCCCAGAGGATCTTGATATGGATCGAAAAAGGTGCGTAGACGCTCAAGTTGATAGGGCTTGAGAAACAAGGGGGAGAAATAACTTGCTCCGACCAAACCTAAAGCGCCAAGAGTTATAACCCAGAGTGGAAGCTGCGCCATAAATACCATAACTCCCCAGATAGCAAAGATAACTAGAGATGTCCCCAAATCTGGTTGGCGAAAAATAAGAAAAGCCGGCAAGAGGAAGGTTGATAAATTGATGAAGATCCCTTTTATGGTTGTCGGAGGGAAGCGCTCGAGAAAGTAGGCAAAAGAAATAATGAGGAGCGGCTTAACCAGCTCTGAGGTTTGCAGGCGCAATCCGAATAAGTCGATCCAGCGCAGTGCGCCGCGAACATAGTCGCCAAAAATATAAGTGCTAATTAGCAGTATGAGCGCAAAGAGATAAAAAGGAATTGCAAAATTACGAAAGATAGCAATGTCCTGGGTACTAAGGTATAGCATCAGAATGCTGCCAAAAAACAGAAGAGCCGCTTGCTGAGCAACTCGATCCGGAGCAATGCTCGTGAGCATAAGTAAACCAAGAAAAGTCAGGACTAGGTAGCCAGCTATGATTACGAATTTGAGATTATTCATAGCTTGGTAATAGTCAGTTTCGCGCCACAAACCAGTTTATCGGCGCCGACTCTCTCAACAATCTCGGCTTCCCAGGAAGAAGGCCAAGAAGGCAGAGTGACACTGATCCGATCCTGAGGAGAGAGTCCGAGTTTTTTTCTGGCTTCTTGAATGTCACGCATTAAGTCACGCGCGATACCCTCTTCTTCTAGTGCAAAGGTTATATTGGTGTCTAGATAAACATTAAGTTCGCCGCCGGCGACAACTTCTACTTGTTTGACATTTAACTCGTCTCGGATTAGTTGTGTGATCTCCTCTGGGAAGAAGACTCCTTCAATCGTAAGTTTGGCAAGAGGTTGACGTAGACGCAGCTTTGTACCCCCAGCTTTGCGGAGAGAATGAGCTTTTTCTACAACAAGCATAACTTTCTTCATTGTTTGTTCGAGCTCAGAGTTAAGAAGAGATTCATTTACGAGCGGCCAGTCCTCGAGATGAATACTGTCCTTGCCTCCACTCATATTTTGGTAGATTCTTTCACTCATAAAAGGAGCAAAGGGTGCCATAATGAGACAGTATTTTTTTAATGCGTAAGCAAACACTTGTTGAGTTGTTTTGTTTTCTTTGATTCTGTCTCTAGATAGTCTGACATACCAAGTTGAGAACTCTTTGGCAAAAGCCATACTCTCTCTTGTCGCAGTCACCACATCATAGCTATCCATTGCTTTTGTAACTGCTGCAGTCAAGTTGTTGATCTTGCTAACAAGCCAGCGATCAAGCACATTGTGGATAGTGGCAGGCAAGTTGGCTCCTGACTCTTGCCCACAATATGTTTTGTAGAAAGCGAAGATGTTCCACCAAATATTCATTACATTCTTTCTGATTTCATCAACGGCGCTTTCTTGGAAGTTGAGATTGTCAGCTTTCATAACGACCGAACTCATAAGGTAAAGACGCAGACTATCTACGCCGTACTTGTTGATAAGCAACATCGGATCGGGATAGTTTTTCTTACTTTTGCTCATCTTGGTGCCATCTTCCGCCAATATCGTACCTGTGGTAACGGCATTCTCAAAAGCTGGCTTGCCAAAAAGAGCAACAGAGAGAACATGAAGGGTGTAGAACCAAGCTCTAGTTTGAGCAACATACTCAACAATGTATTGAGCGGGATAGCGAGACTCGAAGGTTTCTTTTTGCTCAAAAGGATAGTGGAGCGAGGCAAAAGGCATACTTCCACTCTCGATCCAGCAATCGAAAACATCGGGGATGCGAGTACCAACTTCGGTTTTTGCATCGTCAACATAGACTTTGACGGAGTCTATGTATTCACGGTGAATATCGGTAAGTGAGGAAAGCGCGTTAGGATCGACGACCCATTTCTTTAACTCAGAGAGCGAGCTAATCACTCTAATTTTGCCAGTTTTATCTCCTTTCCAGATCGGCATAGGAGTACCCCAATACCGACTACGAGAGATGTTCCAGTCTGGAGCGGTGTCTAAACCTTTGCCAAATCGACCTTCTTTGAGAAAAGAAGGATACCAGTTGATATATTGGTTTTGTTTTTTTAGCTCTGGTTTGAGTTTTTGGATGTTTATAAACCAAGCCGGAACGGCGTTGTAGTAAAGAGGAGTACTACAGCGATAACAGAAAGGATAAGAGTGGGTAGTTTTGGTGGCTTTGAAAACTAGATTTTGTGAAGTTAGATTATCAATAACCCAGGGAGCTACTTTGTTATAAAACTGCCCAGAGAGAGGAGTTACAAAATCTAGAAATTTACCTTGATCATCAAGCATAGGGATGGTCGGCAAGCCTTCTTTGATGGCAAGTTGATAGTCATCTTCGCCGTAGATTGCCGCGGTGTGAACTATACCTGTCCCATCATCTAGACTCACAAAGTCGGCGCCACAAACCACATATGATTTTTGCTCACCCACGGGGAGAAAATTGAATAATGGCAGGTATGTTTTGCCAATGAGGTCTTTACCTTTGACAGTTTTGTGAACAGGGAGGTTTTTGGGGGCAAGTCGGGAAGCAAACCACAGTTGATCATTACCGCTTTGCACGAGCGAGTAGTCAGCATCGGGCTTAACTGCCAATCCGACATTACCAGGTAGTGTCCAAGGAGTAGTAGTCCAGGCAACAAAATATTCGTTATCAACTCCTTTAGCTTTGAATTTGACAAACAGCGAGTCACTTGCGACCTCGCGGTAACTGTTGTCCATAGCAATCTCAAAATTACTAAGAGGGGTACTACAGCGAGGACAGTAAAGAATGACGCGACGACCCTCGTAAACAAGATTTTTTTTGTAAAGCTCGCTGAAAGCCCACCAAACAGACTCCATAAAGGATGTATCCATAGTTTTGTAGGAATGCTCAAAATCTACCCAACGACCAAGTCTTTTGATTATTTTTTGCCACTCTTGATCAAAACGAAGAATAGAAGCCCGACAAGCCCCGTTGAAGTTTTTGATCCCGTATTCTTCAATGCCTTTTTACCACCCTTGAGTCCAAGCTCTCCCTCGATCATGTTCTCGATCGGAACGCCATGACAGTCCCACCCCCAAGTACGTTCGACACGATAACCCTTCATAGTCCAGTAGCGAGGAACTACATCCTTGGCAGTGCTAGCAAGAAGATGACCATAGTGCGGGAGACCAGTAGCAAAAGGAGGACCGTCATAGAAAACATATGGGTTTTTTGGATCTTTCTCTGTTACTGAGCGACGAAAAACATCTTTCTCATCCCAAAAAGCAAGCACTTCTTCTTCGTGTAGACTATGATTAAGAGGGGAGGTGAAGGTTTGGTTTGAGATTGCCACCATATTGGTTGATTATAACATCATAAAAACTACTTGAGTACTTCTGCTATCAAGAACATAGTATAAAGAAATATAAGACCAACTGCTTCATGCTTACTAAGAGTATATTTGCTTTTGGCAAAAACATAGAAAACGGAAAGTCCGAGTAGAATTGTTAATAAGGGAATCCAGTAACTATTCCCTAGTTTAACTGGCTCAGCTACAAATAGAGCAAGAAACCCAAAAAGAAAGGTGTTAAAAGCGGAAGAGCCTACATAATCGGCAAAGGCTAGGTTTTTTTTTCGAAGAAAAAGCGAACGCACACCGACGGCTATCTCTGGTAAGTTGGTGCCAAAACTAATTAAGAGAAGGCTTAGTAGAAACGGTGAGACTTCGAGAACTGTGGCGTAGTACAAAGTCTTGGTGACAACTAATTTGCTACCAAAAAAGATCAAACCAACACCAACAAGAGCTGTGACTATTTGTTTCAAAATTTGCTTAAACGCAAGTCGGCGAGTGAAAAGTTTGTCTTTCAATGAGGAACGACGTTGAACAATCGAGACCATAAATAAATAACCAGCAATTGCGATGCCGGCATCGATATGAGTAATTATGCCGTCAAAAGCAAGTAGAGACGGCAAGGCGACTACGCCAAGAACAAGTGGCAAACCAACTCCTTTGAGCTCGTGGTCAATTTGGAGGCGATTACCAAAAATAGCTAGCATTGGAATTACGAATAAAAATAAAATTAGCGAAGCACCAAGAAGGTTGCCAATAAAGATCTCAGGATCGCCACCAATGATTGCGTTGATACCCACCGAAAACTCCGACATTGAAGTAGCTATACCTAGAACCAGAAACGAGACATTGAAAGCGGAGACGTGTAGACTTTTGGCGACGCGACCGATTGGAGTTAGCGCAAAGCCAGCGCCAACCCACATTAGGACAAAACCCGTCAAGTATAGTATCAGGCTTAGCATAGCTTTTTTAGTATAGACTACTATTGATGTCTTAGGAATGCGGGAATGTCGAAGGGGTCAGCGTCATCACCTGTGAGCGGATCGGTGGGCTTGTCATCATCGTCGTTTTGAGTTGATTGAGTTTGAGTTGTGCTAGAGTTGAAGATAAGAGCTGATTGACCAGCCGACTGCAAGTGACCATAACCTGTCCTGTTGTTATCAAAACCAGTAGCGATAACCGAGATCTTGATTTGATCACCCATATTCTTGTCAATGGTCGCTCCGAAGATGATGTTGGCATCTGGATCGGCATGTTGACTGATCATTGAGGCGGCATCTGAAACCTCGGTCATTGTCATACTTTCGCCACCGGTGATGTTGAAGAGAATGCCCCTAGCGCCATCGATGCTTACTTCAAGAAGAGGACTACTGATGGCGGTGCGAGCGGCAGTGGTAGCGCGACTTTCACCAGTCCCTACACCAACTCCCATTAAAGCGCTGCCAGCGTCAGTCATTATGGATCTTACGTCGGCGAAGTCGACATTAATTAGACCAGGCGTGGTAATGAGGTCAGAAATCCCCTGTACACCCTGCCCTAACACTGAGTCGGCAACCTTAAAAGCCTCTTGAAGAGTCATTTTTTTATCAACGACATCGAGAAGTTTTTGATTGGGAATAACTATTAGAGTGTCTACTTTGTCTCTCAACTCATCAATGCCGGATTCGGCGGCAGTACCACGCCTGATTCCTTCAAAAGCAAAGGGTTTGGTAACAACGGCGACAGTGAGGGCTCCCGCCTCTTTGGCGAGCTCTGCAATAACAGGAGCGGCGCCTGTTCCTGTGCCACCACCCATACCGGCAGTAATGAAAACCATATCGGTATCGACTAAAAAATCCTTGAGTTTTTCACGACTTTCTTCGGCAGCTTGACGACCAATCTCAGGATCAGCGCCACTACCCAAGCCCTTGGTTAAGTTCTCACCGATTTGAAGCTTGGTTAAGGCTGGATTGGCAAGAAGCGCCTGAGCATCGGTATTGACAGCGACAAACTCAACTCCCTTGATCTTGCCACTTTCAACCATACTCGCAATCGCGTTATTGCCTCCACCTCCAACCCCGATTACTCTTATCTTGGCAACTGCATTGATGTCTGGCTTGACTAATCCCATATTAAATCCTTCTTTATCTACTTTAGTATTCTAGTAGATACTAACATATTTTATGGGGCAGGATGAGCGAAAACTCTTATATTATGGCAAAAAAGACTTTACAAAATCGACTAGCTTCTTGCCAAGATTACCAAAATTGAAGTTGAGGGAAAACTTAGATAGAGATAGTTGTTGAGCTGACTTTGAGTCAGTTTTAGTAGAGAGAAGTAGTAGTCCAGTGACAGTTGCAAACTCTGGTGTTTTAATCTCATCAATCAAGCCAGTAAGACCGAGTGGCTCACCAATACGAGACTGCATTCCAAGAACCCGACGCGCGCTTTCACTTATCCCATAAGTAAGAGCGCCACCACCAGTTAATACAAGTCCAGCGGGAGTTTTGCCGAGAACACTAGCTTTGCTCAATTCTTGCTTAACGAGCTCAAAAAGCTCATTTAATCTCGGGCGGACAATTCCTTCGGCGACGGCTTTGCGACTGATTTTCTTGGGACCATCTTTGATCCCGAACTTGGCGAGATCAATCTCATCGGTGGCTTTTTTGGCGCTTATATTCTTGGGATCAAGAGCTCGGTTCAAGCGTTCGTCAGGCGGGAGCGCGCGTTTGACTGATTCGGCAGTGTCGAGACCGACTCGTAAACCAATGGCGATATCGTTCGTGATGTTTTTGGCACCAACAGGCACGACACTCGAGTGAGCCAGAGCGCCTTCGACAAAAACGCTAATTGAGGTAGTACCGCCACCAATATCTACCAAAACAACTCCAAGCTCGCGCTCGGTGTCGGTCAAAACACTCTCTGCAGAGGCTAAACCCGCAAACACAAGTTGTTCAGTATCAATCCCTATTTCGCTCATAACTTTGGTTAGGTTTTTGATGTTCACCGAAGAGCCAGTAATTAAATGAGCTTCGGCTTCGAGGCGTACTCCAGACATCCCGACAGGGTCTTTGATGCCTTCTTGATTGTCAACTAGGAAGAAGCGAGGCATAACATGAATAATCTCTCGAGCATTGGGAAGAGGAATAGCGCGAGCGGCATCTACTACTCTATTAACATCACTCTCGACTATCTCTCCACCTGCGTCTTGCACGGCAACAAGCCCTTTACTGTTTTGACTTTCGATGTGAATACCAGAGATAGAGACAGTGGCACTTTTGACAGATAACCCCGCCATACGCTCTGCCATCTCGACACTTTCGGTGGCGGCTTCTATCACATCTTCAATATCAACTACTTGACTTTTCCTGACACCTTTACTCGCAATGCTAGCAACACCAACAACGCGCAAGTTGTTGTTTGTTTCGTCGCGACTAGCAACGACAGTGGTGATTTTGCTGGTACCAATATCAATCGCCGTAGTTATAAGAGGTCTTTTCATGATAACTATTTATACCACGTTATTATTAGTTTTGCCGAAGCACTGGCTTGCTGAAACGCATATCTATTTGTTTGTATGCTTCTTTGTTGATTGTACTGTCCACAACAATAGCTTGCAACGCCTCTACTTGTTTGGTTTGATCTTCTTCTGGATTGAGAAGAACTTGAAATTGATCAAGCTCCATAATGAGTGTTGTTGAATTAAGCAGTGTGTAGATTTGTGAAGTATTGAAACTTTCACTCAGTAGTTTCACTAACTGCAAAGGTTTGATGTAGCTCGAAGTAATTGACTGCCCAATCTGAAGATTAGTTAGGCTAGGTACAGAGAGAGTTGGTAGATGGGGATCGGTAACGCGAAAATCAAGGATGCGAAAGTCTTGATCAATAAGAACAAACCGGTCAGGCAAGCCGTTTGCGCTAAGAGCAAGAACTGGAGGTTTGGTAAAGAGCGAAAGCGCGAGCTTACCTGCGAAGATATCTTTGGAGATAGTGACTTCGGCAAGCGAGAAATTGCCAAGGAGCAGAGTTTGTTTGAGAGATTTAGTGTCATAGCGCAAAATGTTTTGACCTTTGGCGCGCATAGCTTCGGCTATGATGAATTCGTTTTGGCAAGGAGTGAAGTTCGACTTACAACTTATCTCTCTTATCTGCATCTGCTTGCTATGAGTAAGCCACCAAGTAAAGACTGTAAGCAAAGATAAGATAATAAAAAAAATAAGGACTCTTAATGTAAGAATAAAATACCGCGAACGAGCAAGCATAACTATACTCCCAGTGTTGCAACAAGATCAGCAACCATTGTGTCTGCCGCATTTTGTGGGAGCGGAAGTGGAGTGGGAGATTTTTGTTTGAGCAGTTTGGCTATGGTCTCCCTTAATCTGGGGAAGTTAAGCTCTGACTCAAGAAGAATGTAGGCTAAGTTGTTGTTTTTTAAGAGTTCGGCGTTTTTGAGTTGCTCCTTCTTATGAGTATGAAGGTAGGGAATGAGAATTGAACGAATCCCCAAGAATCCAAGCTCGTAGGTGATGTGGGCTCCGGAACGACCGATATAAATATCAATGCTACCGAGCACTTTTGCAAGCTCGCGCTCGGTTAAATATGATTTAACGATATAGGAAGAGGCAAGTTCTTCTGGGAGTTGGAGTTTGTGTTTTTGAGCTCTTGCGTAGTCTTGATAGCAAGAGTTGGTGCCGGTCTGGTGTATTAAGTTGTAACGCGCAAGCAGTTGAGGAAGATGATTAGCTATCATCACATTAAGAGCGTGCGAGCCTTGTTTGCCACCTAGTAGAAGTAGGGTTGGTTTGCCGTTTGCAAAGAGTTTGTGATGTGATTTTTTGATGATTCCTGAACGAAGCGGGAGACCAACTATTTTGATTTTTGCCCAGCGCGGGAAGTAAGCAAGAGACGAGCCCCAGGTAAGATAGATACGGCGGGCAAAATAAGCCAGTAATTGGTTGCTTTTGCCAGCAACAACGGTTTGTTCGTGTAAAAATAACGGAATCCGACAAAAAACAGCGGCGATACCAGTAGCAAACCCTAGATAACCGCCAAATGAGATAACCGCTTTTGGTTTGAGATCTTTTAATAAATTGCAAGCGCGAATAACTCCCATTATGGTGTGAAGTGGAGAAAATAGAGTACCACCCTCACCAAACTTGCCGGCTTTGAGCTCGTAAAAACTAATACCTGCAGCTTTTACTTCTTGATACTCAGCGCTATCGTTTTGATCATTAATTGCGGCTAGACGATGCCCAAACCAATACACCAAATGTCCTTGGGAGATTAGTTTTTGCGCCACTACCAAAGCGCTGTTGTGATGACCGCCGGTTATGACCAAAGTATTTATTTTTTTCATAGGCGATTTGTTTTGGCAACGGCGATTGTGAGACCAATCCCTAAAAGCATTGTAACAAGCGCAGAGCCACCGTAGGAAACCAGCGGTAAAGGAATGCCGGTTAGGGGGGCAAGCGAGACCATTGCCAAGAGATTGAGAACCACCTGTAACCCCAACCAACACCCTACCCCAGCAGATAATAGTGATTCAAAGCGCGAGCTTGTTGACTTGGCAAGCTTAAAAAACAAGGAAATAAAATAACAAAATGTGGTAATTAATAGTAAAGCGCCGAAAAACCCCAACTCTTCACCCACAACTGCAAAAATAGAGTCGGTGGTACTCTCTGGTAGATACTCATACTTTTGGCGTGAGTGCCCTATCCCAACCCCGGTTGCTCCACCTGATCCAAGCGCCAAGATAATTTGACGAATGTGATAGGAGCTACCCTCTGGATCAGATTCTGGATTGAAGAAAGTAGTAACTCTAGCAAGTCGATAAGGAGCGCTTATGATAAGAATGATAGCAACAACTGTTCCAAGTAAAGTAATAAGAGCAAGGTTTTTGAGAGGATGGCCTGCCAAGAAATACATAGCAAGCGCCAAAAGAACAACGATAATTGTGGTGCCCATATCAGGTTGAAGCATAATTAGACCACCAATTAACCCGACAAAAACTAGAAACTGGTAAAAAGTAACTTTTTTCTTGCTAAGCCAAGTACTAAGGTAGATTACTTCAATGAGTTTAATAAGCTCTGACGGTTGAATATTCACAAAAGGGGTTGCGAGCCAACGCCTGGCTCCGTAGGCGCTGATACCAAAACCTGGGATCAAGACCAAAACCAAAAGTATAACTCCAAAAAGCATGAGGATGGGAGCGGCTTTTTCTACTAACTTTAGGGGAAGACGCGCCACAACTAGCAACCCTCCAATGCCAAGTAGCGCCCATTGTAGTTGTAGACGAACAAAGTGCCATTTGTTGTCAAAGTCACGTAAAGCCTCAGAGACACTCGCGCTATAGATCATAATAAGCCCAAAACCAAGGAGAAGAGTTGTCGTTATAAATAAACGAAGGGAAAGGGTTATGTTTAGCGATTTCATGCGAACTCGCCCTTAACACAGTCGTTGAACTGACGTCCACGATCAAATTCGTTTTGAAATAGATCAAACGAAGCATAACCTGGTGAAAGAAGAATCGTGTCGCCATTGGTTGCTAACTCTCTAGCTTGCTTAACGGCTTCGGACATGCTCCCTGCTCTTTTATACAATTTGGTTGAGAGAGTTGTTTGAAGGGCTGAGTTGAGACTCTGATTGTCTTTTGATCCCAAAATAACGAGAGCTTTGATGTGAGGAAGATCGCGTAGGTTATTGAATAGTTCATCTGTCGGAAGAGCCTTCTCGGCGCCGCCAAGAATGAGAATAATTGGGGAGGTTATGGTATTTATCGCTTTAATTGTGGCGGTTGGAGTAGTTGATGTTGTGTCGTTGATGTAAGTTATACCATCAATTTTGGCTATAGTTTCTAGACGGTAAGGAAGACCTGGGTAGTTGAGTAGTGTTTCTTCGAGAGTTGTCTCGCTTATACCAAGCTCGTAGGAGAGCGCCCTGACTGCAGCGATGTTTTCTTGATTGTGAAGACCGGGAAGATGAGGGTATGATTTTGTTTGTTGTCTTTTGGAAAAACCCACCAAACGCCCGGTACAGTAAGAGATGATTTTATTAACCGCAGCTATTTCTTGGTTATAAACTGTGATATCAGTTGGCTTCTGATAGGCGCAGATCGCTGATTTAGCATAAGCGTATTTATCCATATTGGCATAACGATTGAGATGATCTGGATATAGATTGGTAATTACAGCATATTGAGGACTGATTTTATTCTTATGAAAATGCTCAAGCTGAAAAGAAGAAAGCTCTAAGACTGCATACTTTTTGTGTTCAATTTGATTAAGCAACTCTAGATCAGAGACCCCAGGGATATTGCCTCCCCGCAAGATTTGACCTGGGTAAGCAGAGTCTAGAAGACGATATATTAGCTCGGTAGTAGTGCTTTTACCCCTAGTGCCGGTAATACCTATCACTGGAAGATGTGAGTTTTGTACAAACAAAACTGTACGCGAAAGAATAGGTTTGTTTTGTTTTTCGGCATAGAGAAGCTCGGGGCTATCAAGGGAGACACCGGGATTAACAAGAATATAGTCTGCCCAGTCAATGTCTTCAAGACTATGTTTGCCAAAAGTTGCAGGAAGGGAAGGAAGACGTGAAAGTGTTTTGGCAAGCTCATGACTTGTTTTACGATCGGTGAGTTTGAGCTTGGCGGCATTTTGAAGTAAGTATCGTACATCACCTTCTGCCCCACCCTGAAGCCCAAGTCCAAACACAAGAATTTTTTTGCCACGAAGATTGATCATATGAGCACCTTATGGGCAGTTATGTTCTTTTGCAGATAGAACTTGAGCTGCTTTTTTAATTTTAGCATGTTGCCTGTAGTGAGATAACTCACAGTTTTTTCCGCGCTCAGATTAGTTTGTAGTGAAGATATGACGTGACGAGCAACTGCCTTTGAGGGATCGTAGATAGTAAGATGTGGATAATTCTTGATGATTTGATTTTTAATAAGTGGATAGTGAGTGCAGCTTAAACCAAGAGAGGTAGTAGTGGCCAACTCACCCTTCAGAGACTTTATGATTTGATCAACTTGAGGCAATGACATATCTTCGATCGCCTGAGCAAGGTTGGGAACAGAGATAGTTTTTAGATGATCTGCTTGAAGCTTGTTGACAAGATTTTTGGTGTAGGGTGATTGGACAGTACCGGTGGTTGCAAGAATGGCGGCGTGTTTGTGCCTAGACAGAGGTTTGACTATTGGCTCGACTCCAAAAATAGGCAACGAGAAGCTGGATCTGAGCTCTCTTATGCCATGAACCGTACCGGTATTGCAAGCAACGACTACTGCCGAGATTTGTTGAGATAGAGCATAGCTCACTATGGTACTTAATCTAGAAGTTACAAAGTTGGGAGATTTGTCGCCGTAAGGGAAATGTGCTTGATCGGCAAAGTAGAGATAGTTGTGGGGTTGAGGTTCGTTCAGTAGCTCTCTGAGAATGCTTAGTCCGCCTATCCCTGAGTCAACGATCAGAATTTTTGTCATTGATTAAAGCCCTGCCAACCACAACCCAAAAACTGCCAAGATA
>Ga0101944_10002777_pt1 | contig 26930 bp, 21 predicted proteins | sample DewCreD2012metaG_FD_75245 | JGI IMG/M metagenome (GOLD analysis project Ga0101944, IMG submission 75245) | Hot spring sediment bacterial and archeal communities from British Columbia, Canada, to study Microbial Dark Matter (Phase II) - Dewar... ... | reverse complement strand
CGCCCTTCTTAATCCTATCCAAGGGTTGTTGCGTAAGCCTCGCCTACTTTTGACTGTAAATTCTTTGCATGACTTTTTCTCAACCGTTTTTTACGAAAAATATAGCGGTATACCTGCTTCTTGATACTTATGGGTAATGGACAGTTTCTAAAGAAAGATTAAGAGGGATTTTCAATTTTTATTATCACCTCCTATAACTGAAGCGTTACTAAATCGTAAAATCCTTATTATTGCCTAATTGCCATATTATATAAGATACATATATCTTATTATCCCCTATTGGCAATGTCTTTCTTTATTTTACTACAATAAAATGTGCTATCCTGCTTTTTAATTCATTTCCATCTTTATCTTTTAAAACACAAATAAAAAAATAAATTCCATTTGCAAGATTTTTTATTTTATCATCTGGGATTTCAGATATGCCAGTTAAGTTTTGTGTAAATTCAATCTGTTGTATTTCTCTGAAAGAAATTGTATATATTTTTAATTTTATACTTTTTATTTGTCCTTCTATATCATAGTATAAAAAAGCCCTGTCAGAATTTTTTAAAAAAGGATTGGGATAAATATAAATCTCATTTATTTTTAATTCGTTAGTTGGATGTGTTAGTGTTGGAGTAAAAAATATTGTTGGTGTTTGTGTTACTGTTCTTGTAGGTGTGTTGCTCGCACTTACAACAGGTGTTATAGTTGGTGTAACATTTGATTTTAAAACAAAATGTAAAACCGAATATGCTGGCACTGAATATGAAAAACTATTGCCTGCAAGAGTCGGTGCGGTTCTTGATGTTATATTATAACTTGCTCCGCCAAATCCCCAGCATTCAGCAGATGTATATGTGACTCCGCTTGTAATATTAACATTTGCTGTTTGATTTGTACCTGCTTTATTTATTACAATGATATGTAATTCTGATTCATCTGAGCCATTTATTGATGCATAAGAAGTTATGTTTGCAATATCATTTGATTCACAATATACTTTTGTGTTTCCGTATTTACCATTTGCCCCATTATAATTTCTATAAATTTTATAAGCAGCTGAATGAAAAGGTCCATAAGCTGTTTTCCACATAGTTGCAGCATAAATTCCGTATTTACCAAAAATTCCAAGTGTATCTGCCATTGAAATTCCGCCAGAATAATCATTGCCACCACCATGCGCAAATTCTGTAAATGCAATTTTAGTTCCAGGATAATATGTGTTTATGGAATTTTGAACTTTGGGAATTATCGGCAGCGCCCAGGAGTACCACTGTGCAATGGGACTGTTTTCTGTATAAGTGGAATCCCACAATGTCCTTGGCGCCTGCATCCTTGCAATCTGTGCAGCAGATGATGTGCAGGTATCTTCTGTTATTCTACACACACCGGGTGTGCTGTAAGTAAATGGTGGTGCCTGTCCTTCTCTTGCTTCCGAATACCAGTGTAAATCAAGAACATCAAGAAGACGCCTTCCATCTGCATCTGATGCCTGCTTCATCTTTGCAAGATAATAATCAACATACCATTGATAACTTCCTTTTTCTGTTGACCAATCAGAAGGATTTTGTAAATCATTCATTGCCCAGAAACCAAAAAATACAGGTCCAAATATCTCACAATATGGGTCAACATCTTTTATTGCTTTGGCTGTTGCAGTTGAACGGTTTATAAGTTCTGCAGCACCACAGGGAGTAGGATGTATTCTTGGATGTGTAGAATCCCATAATGCTGGCTCATTATCAAGTGCATAAAATTTAACTCCTGTTGAAGTTGATGCATTTCCGAATTGTGAGACAAGATAATTTACTTCTTCATCCACATATACATAATTATCTGTCAAATCCGGTGGATAAACAAATGGAGAGGTTTTTTTGGGCACAACCTGTTTCCATCTTGAAGATGGTGCGGTCTGTGCCACTGTCACAGTTCCTGCCTGGTCAGCTGCAACATAGCCAGCCATAGGAACTGTTATAATTGACTGCATCCCTGCATTTAAACTTTCCTGATGAAAACGTCTTATAAGTCCGCCTGGTTGATTACAATCAGCGCCATAGCCATAATTGCTCGAACAAAGCCATGTATCAGAAGTATGATACCAGTCAGAACCTGCATTTGAATAATTATTTTCCCAGTTATAACCAGTTAAACGGTTGCCGCCAAGGCGATAAAGAGTTGTATTTTCTCCACCTTCCATTAATTGATTGGTTCCATATATATATGGACTTATTGATTGTCTGCCTGTTGTTGTATTAATTGTTATATTAGCAGCACTTAATAAAAAACAAGTCATAAAAAAAGAAATAAAAAAAATAATCTTTTTAATCATCACTTCTCCATTTTTTAATGTCTTTACAGTACATCCTTATCGAACATCAGTAGCGAACATCCTTTCCGGACATCCTTTCTGAACATCTTTTCCGAACATTTATTATTATAATGCTTTAAATCCTTCTTGGTTGCAAATAGAAAAGCCCCTTTCGGGGCTTTTCATTGGGAAATAGCACAAAGATCCCATAACTGCCTTTCGGCAGACATTTTATATTTAGACAAAAAAATCATAAAAAAGTTTTAGTATTTCTGTTTTTGCATTAAACCGTAAATCGAAAATCGCAAATCTTAAATTATATGATTTCACTTTTCATGTCGTCTGTCACTGTCATTTTCCAGATGTATGGTTGCATCAATATTATACTGTCGCTTTAAAATTGTTTCTATTTTATTTGCTGTATTATGTGCCTGTTCTATTGTGGTTCCATCAGAAAATTTGATATGAAATGTTGCTTCTTTATGCTCGCCGTATTCATGAATATGAAGGTGGTGCATCTTCTGGTCAGAGCCACATATATCTTTTATGGTATTTCTTATTGTCTCTTCTGTTTTTTTATCACTGCTTCTGCCAATTAACACATTTGATGAGTCAACAATGATTGAATATGCTGTCTGAATTATTAAAATTGAAACAATAAAACCCAAAACTCCATCCACCCACCAGAAATTTTTACTAAAAAATATTCCAACAAGTATTAATAAAGAAGCAATAGCATCGCTTCTGTGGTGCCACGCATCTGCAATTAATGCCTTTGCATCGTATTTTTTTCCAAGCGCCATGGCAAATTGAAACAACGCTTCTTTTAATATTACAGAAATTATAAAAACTAAAATTGCAAAAATATTATAAGTAACAATTTCGTGTGCTTTTAATTTTTTTATTGATTCGACAATAAAATTAAACCCAACAACAAATAACAAAACACCGATTATAATTGAAACAATAAATTCAACTTTACCATGACCAAAAGGATGTTCTCTGTCTGGTTTTTTTGCTGCTATCTTTGCCCCGAGTATTACAATAAGCGAAGTAATTGAGTCAGATAATGTATGCCACGCATCTGCTATTATTGCAACAGAACCAGTAATTAAACCAGCCCAGTATTTTAAACCAAATAATATTGTGTTTATTGCAACAGAGGTCCATCCCTCTATATAAGAGATTTTTTGTTTTTCCATATTTATCCTTTTATTTTCTTATCAATTTCATCCATTAATCTATACCAGTTTTGAATACTGTTTTCAAGAAAAAAATAATGAATAACATAAGCAATAACAAGAACAAACAACAAAGCAACCAGAAACATCAGTTCAAAAGTTGATTTAAAAGCCACAAAGCCAATGGAAATAAGTAAATACAAACCGAAAAATAAAGTAACAAGTAAATGAACAATGCGTTCGTGTTGCATATATTCTATTTTTTGTTGATGGATTTTTTTTAATTCAATAAAATTTATTTTATCACTATTTAAATTTATTTGTTCTTTAATAAAATCATTGTGCTCTTTTATGTATTTTTTTATATTCATAAAACACCCCTTTACATCACTTTAAATAAATCGACTAACCACAAACTGATAAAAGGAATATATGTAATTAAAATCAACCCTGCAAGTAAAGCAAGTAAAAAAGGAATTACTGCAATATAAAGATTTATAACCGGCTTTCTAAATCTGTATGAAGCAATAAAAAGGTTAAGCCCGACAGGTGGCGTCAGATATCCGATACCAAGATTTGCAAGAAAAATTATACCAAGATGAGTCGGATCTATTCCAAAATTTAAAGCAACGGGAGCAATCAAAGGCACAACTACCATAATTGCCGAAAAAATATCCATAAGACAACCCACAATCAACAAAAAAATATTTAAAAGAATCAAAAACACATATTTATTACCTATATGCTCTTTTATCCAGTTAAACATTTTCATTGGGACCTGCTCATCAATTAAATAATTTGTAAGTCCCAAAGCAGCGCCAAGTATAATAAATATGCCGCCTGTTAAAACAATTGACGACCTGATAATTCTTGGAACATCTGTTTTTAGTTTTATATCCCTGTAAACAAATACTTCTACTACAAAAGCATAGGTAGCTGTAATGATAGCTGCTTCTGCTGCTGTGAATTTTCCACTGTAGATTCCCCACAAAACAATAAAAGGAAGTGGTATTTCCCATATTGCTTCTTTGACTGACTTTATTATTTCTTTTACTGAAAATTTTCTTTTATCTGTAACTTCTGGTGCATATTTTATTGCAAGCAAAGAAATGATAAGTGTCAAAATAACACCCGGTAAAATACCAGCAATAAAAAGTTTTGCAATACTTACTTTGGCAATCAATCCATAAAGTATGATTGCAATGGATGGCGGAAACAATACACCCATTGTACCTGCTGATGTTACAATGCCTAAAGATTCCTTTTCACCATATTTTTCTTTTAATAACATAGGAAATAAAAGTCCACCCAATGCAATAATCGTAACACCTGTTGCACCTGTAAATGCAGTAAAAAAAGTCGATGCAACAACAGCAACAATTGCAACTCCGCCACGTAACCAGCCGATAAATGAACGGACAAGATTAATCATACGTCTGGGCGTGCCTGCTTCTGCCATAATATATCCGGCAAAAGTAAACAAAGGTATTGTGATTAATACAGGAGATGTTCCTATTCTTGCTGTTTCAATAATAACTGCAGAAATATCAATCCCGGCAAGTATGAAAAACATAAAAGCAAGTCCGCCTAAAATTATAAAAAGCGGCGCGCCTAAAAATGCAGCTATTAATCCTAAAATAATTATAAGAGTAATAAGCAAATCTATTTTCCCTTCTTAAAAATTATTATTGCTTCAATAAATTTTTGTAAAAATGAAAGAGTTATAAAAGAAAATGAAAGCGGTAAAACAAGTTCTAAAATCCAGACCGGAATAAATACAATTTTTGAGGGCTTACTAAATTCATTAATTATAAAAAAAATAGATGCAATTAAAAAAAGTAAACTTATAGATAAAGAAACCATGAAAACAATTAATGAAACAAGTTTTTTGTTTAATCTTTTAAAAAATTGGGATGCCACATCAATATTTATATGTCTGTTTTTGTATGTGGCAAGTGACGCGCCTAAAAATCCAACCCATAAAACAAGATAACGAATTATTGAATCAGCGCTTTCAATACCCCCGCGAAAAAAAAGTCGCAAAACAACCTGTAAAAAAGCAATTATCAGTAAAAGTAAAAACAATATAACAACAAATATCTGCTGGAATTTGTATAATCTGTAATTTATTTTCCGTAATAAATCCATTTATATCTATTTGCCTTTTTTAGATTTACTTCTTATATCAGAGAGATGTTTATAAATCTCATCCAGTATATCTTTAGAATAATATTTACCTATTAATTCATTTGCTGTTTTATTACTGATTTCTTCAAATGTTTTTATATCCTGTTCATTGTTTATAACAGTAAATACAACTCCACTTTTTTTAAGTGCATCAAGCGACTCTTTATTTTCTTTTCTGGAAAGTTGTGTGAGTTTATCAAATGCTTTTTTTGATTCTTCTAAAATAACAGGCCTGTATTTTTCCGGTATCTTATTCCACATATTTTTCTTTATCAGAACACCGCCAGGCACATAAGCAATTTTCATATCAAGCATATATTTTACCATTGTCTGCCATTGCATTGAAATGGCAGAAAGCAGGGAACCATATACTCCTTCTATCATACCTGTCTGTAATGATTGCATAACATCAATAAGGGAAAGAGGTATTGGAACAACACCTATATTTCTAAACAAAGTATTTACCAGAACATCTTCGCCCCATATCCACATTTTTATTTTCTTAAATGATTCTATTGAATCAATTTTCTTTTTGGAAAACACATAGGCAAAACCAACCTCTGGCCAGCCAAGAACAACATATCCTTTTTTATCAAATTGTTTTTCAAAATAAGGAGACATTTTTGATAATACATAATCCACTTCTTCATCATTTTTTATCAAAAGCGGAACATTTAAAATTCTGACTTCTTTTACAACCTCACCTAACCCCTGCGATGTAAAACCGGCTGCGTGTAATTGATTTATATCCATTTTTCTTAACACATCATTCTCATCACCGGAAACGCCACCCGGATAAAATTTAAATTTAACAGCGCCATTTGTCTTTTCAACAATGGTGTCATTTAACTCCTGCATAACATTCATCCATGTAGAACCCTCAGGCGCCACTGTTGCAAATTTTATTTCAATTGCAGCAGAAAATATTGCAAAAGGTAAAAGCAGAATAAAAATTGTTAAAAATATTTTTTTCATAATTATCTCTCCTTTCTACTACAATAAAAATCATAATCTATAAATATTTGACGAAATATTATAAATTTGGTTGTCAAATTAAAATAAATCTTTGATTTTTTCTTTTAAAATAAGTGATTTTTTCTTTGCTACCTGTGTAAATAATTTTTCTTTTATTATATCATCAGAAGCATTTTCAATTTTATTTAATAATTTTAAAAATAATTCTTTATCCTGGGCTGCAACTGCATAATATTTTGCCATAAAAAAATCAGCCAGTACAAATTTATCTTCTGAAATCCGGATTATTTTATCATATTCTTCCTTTGCTTTTTCTAAATTACCGCCAAACATCTTTGGCATAGAATAATAAACAATCATAAAAAGATGGGGCAATCCGTAAAAATATTTGTCATTTAATTCAATCACACGTTCCATCATTGCCTTAACTTTGGGCAAATCCGCTATTGCATAAGGTGATGTTTTATTGAGATTTATATATGAGCCCCAGGCAAAAGCAGTCCAAAATAAAAGTTCAATATCATTTTCATTGAAAGCAGGTAAAATTTTTATAAAATCTTCAATTGTGCCTTCAAGCGCGCTTTTAAAATCTGATTTTTTCTTAAATATCATCAAGCCATAATCCTTGGCTTTTTCATAAAAAACAGATGCTCTTTTTAAATTCTTTTTATCGAGTTTTTTATCTGTTGTTGCGTCTTCAATAAAACCCATTGCATACATACCAAACATTTTACAACCCTTTAATAACAAATTATCATTTTCGTATGAAGAACCTTTTATAAGGCCTTCCAGCAATTTTAAATTAGCAGGTATTGCCTGCTCGGCAAAATCAATATCTCCTTCCTCAAAAAAAGAGTCAGAAATATCATCCATAAAAAGAGCAGTTGAGTCTATTGTTATTCTTTTTACAGAACAGTTTGAAAAAACAAAAACAGCCAAAATAAAAATTAATGATAATTTATAGTATTTATTCATATTCTTTTATCCCTTCTTCTGGTATTATTTGTTTTATTTCACCTGTTTTTTCATCTTTTATTATATATCCATCTACCTGAACAAAATACGATGTTGTATCACTGACAGAATAACCGATATCTTTACCATACCAGTAGTTTTCAACTGTTTTTTCATAACTATTATCAACATTTGCTCTTATATGATATGCTTCTATTTCTCCTGCCCCTGTTTTTATCTTTACTTTTTCTACGACTTCAAAATCAGATTGAATATCCCTGCTTATTTTCCATACTCCAAAAAGTGTTGTACTTGCTTTTGCTTTCTGTGTCCATTTTTCACCAACTTTAAATGGAAATTTGATAACAAGCATTTCTGGTTCTATATCAACTTCTATAAGTGCAAAACTGAAAATTGGAAATGGAAATTTTATAACACGCATATAAACGCCTGTTTCATCTTTTCTGTTTAAATATCTTATACCAACCTTTGGTGCGTAATAATAAAAATATTCTTTCCCATCTCTTTTTTCTGTATTTAATATCTCTGCTTTTACTTTTACTATTTTTTTATCTTTGTCATTTTTCCAGTAACCCTGATAAAACCATTTGTTTCCTACAGCAGCAGGGAAAAATCTTTCTGATTCTTTTTCTATAATTTCTTTCTGTTTTTTACCCGTAATAACTTTTGCAGTTGCTGTAATTGATTCCTGTTCTTTTTGCTTTTCTGGATTTTGTTGTTGTTCTTTATGTTTTTCAACACTTGTATTCTGCGCTGTGCTTGTAACATTTACAGAAGTTATTTGATTGCCTGGATTTTCTTCTGTTGTTTTTATTGTTTCCTGCTCTTTTAATACTTTATTATCACTCTTTAGCGTCTCTTTTGACCCGCAAGTTGTTATTAAAAGTAAAATATATAAAATTAAAAAAAATTTTTTCATCGTTATAATACACCTCAATAAAATTAGTTGTTTTTATAATTATTATAAGATTATCATATATAAAAAATAGTGTCAATTTTATAATATGTAAATAATTGTCGTTTGCTGATTGCTTATTGCTGGTTGTTGTTTGTTTTTATTTTTTCCAACCAGCAATAAGCAACTGGCAATCATCAATCAGCAATGTTTTATCCAACTATCAACCAGCAACCGGCAATCGGCAATGTAGTAATTGAATCTACCAAATTTTCTAATTTCCTAATTGCCTAATTGCCTGATTTTTTAATTTTTTAATCCTGCCAATCAGGCAATCTGAAAATCTTGCAAATTACCAATTTTATCTTCAAATCTTAAAATTTAAAAAAAAGGAAAGCTTATGATGATTTTTGAGGAAAATTACGGGTGATTTGTGGCGTTGTCTAGTTTTCGCTATCCCAATTTTAACGTCCTTCTTAATCCTATCCAAGGGTTGTTGCGTAAGCCTCGTCTACCTCTGACTGCAAATTTTTTGCTCGACTTCTACTCTACCGTCTTTTACGAAAAAATCAGCATATGCTTTCCTTAAATAAAATATACCAAATTTATATAATTGCCAAATTGCCTGATTTATTTCAATTGTCAATTGATTATTGCTGCTTGCTGGTTGTTAATATCTTTTTCGATTTTAATTCTTCGTTTTATAAATCTTAAATCTTAAATCGTAAATCATAAATCTTAAATGTATTATCCAACCAGCAATCGGCAACCGGCAACCAACAATGTAGTTATCAACCCCCAACCGGTAATGTAGCTTTAGTCCTTCATAAAATCCAATAATTCCGAAGTTATCAATTTTTTATAAATTTTTCCGTATTCTTCTTTATTCTGCCATATTACTTCATCTAAAATTTTTCTTAGTTCACTGTCTTCCTTATCTAACAATTCAATTTCAATATCAAGCCCAACTTTATGCATTTTAATAATATTTTTTTCTTCCAATTTAATACATAAATCTTTTATTTTATTTATTGGAATTTTTATTAATTCAGATAATTTTGTACAGTTGATTCTTGCCTGAAGATTATGTTTTGAAAAACATAAAATACTTAAAGATTCATTTGTTGAAAGCAATCTTTTTATTTCTTCTATTTCCTCAGGTTTTATTGGTGTCATTTTTTTCACCTTTTTTATTTTTTTCATCTATATTATACAAATTAAAAATAATTTTGTCAAGTATTTTGTAAAATTTTTTAAAAATAGTTTTATAATACAAAATTTTTATTCTATCAAATAAAAATATTCAAATTCCCTTATTTTTTAAGCAATTTATTATATAATTTTATTGAATTTATATGTATTTTTTTTCTGTTTTTTAATAAATATAATAGTTTTTCTTTTAATACTAACAAAACCATATTATCTAAACTTAAATTTCTTTTTCTTATTAATTTACTAATTTTTTTTGACTGAACATAATCTCTTCCAAATTCAATAAAATCAGCAACATAAATTATTTTTGCTAATTTATCCATATCAGGGAATCCAACAGTATGATACTTTATTGCATTTAATATTTTTTTATCTTTCACATTAAATACTTTTTTCGCATAAAAATAACCTGCATAAGAATGCCATATTGCCGGAGTGTCTTTTAAAATATCATCTTCAAAATCAAATAAATACTTTTTTGATTTATTTAATGATAATGTTTTTGCACAATCGTGTAATAGGCCTGCAAGCGCCGCTTTTTTTTTATTTACTTTAAATTTATATGCCAGAATAACAGCTATCTTTGCGACATTTAAAGAATGAAAAAATCTTTTTTTATCAATTATTCCCTTTAATTTATTTATTATTTCTTTATCAATTAACTGATAAATATCAAAATTATTTATTTTATTATTTTGGCTAACCATATTAAAAAAATCACAATTGGAATTGTGATTATTATTGTCCTTATTATGAATTTGGTTATTCGGTTTGATAGTCCAAGCATTTTTAGTCTGTTGTCATGTTCAACCATATCAATTTTTTTCTCATAATTTTTTTCTTTACTCTTTTTTGTCATAATAAATTACCTCCGTTTTATTTTTATTCCTGCAAAGTGGTAAACACCACACCCATCATAATTTGTCTCTGGAATATTATAAATAAAATTATGTTTGGTATCATTGAAATTGTAACCGCTGCCATAACTATATTCCATGGTTGCCCGTCTTCTATTATTTTATAAATACCAAGCATCAAAGTAAATATCTGCGGGTCATTTGTAACTATAAGTGGCCAGAAAAAAGAATTCCATATATTTACAAAATTTATAATTGTAAGAACTATTATTATTGGCTTTGATATGGGCAAAATAATTTTATAAAATATTCTGAATTCAGAACACCCATCCACTCTTGCCGACTCAATAAAATCGTTGGGAAGTTTATCAAAAAAACTTTTGAAAATAAAAATATTAACAGCATTTGCAATAGGCGGTAATATCAAAGCCCAATAGGTATTTATTAAATTTGAGCTAAAAATATACGGCAATGAAAATTCCCTTAAAGTGAGATAAAGTGGTATTGCAATTGTTTCAAAAGGAATTAATACCGTTGAAAGAAAAAGTATTAGCACCAGTTGATATATTGATGGCTTTAGTTTTGATAATGAATATGCAGCCATAGCGCTGATTATTATTTGAACTATAACAACTGAAATTGAAACCAAAAAGCTATTAAAGAAATATATATAAAACGGAACAACCTCCCATGCCTTTTTGTAATAGTCAAAATTTATTTTAAAATTTTTTATTACTTCATTTAAAGATGAGAATATATAATTAATCGGTAGCATTGATGTTATAAACATCCAGAAAAAAGGTATGGATATTAAAATTGCAAAACTGTAAACAAAGAAACCCCAGATATTATATATCAACCTTACCCGCGGCTGTTTTATTTCATAAAAAGGAAACAGGTATCTCATCTCATCAGATGAACTTTTATTTCTTTTTGGCATTTATTAACCTCTTTTCAAATTAATATTCATTCTTAGCAAAGTAATTGAAACAAGTATAAAAAGGAAAAATACAGCAACTCCTGCAGCATAACCAATATCCATATATAAAAATGCTTTCTTATAAATATAAGTTGCTATTACTTCAGAGCCACCCTCAGGTCCGCCATTAGTCATTATATACACTTCTGTAAAAACCTGCAAGCCACTTATTAATTGCAAAAATACAACTGTTGCAATTACAGGAAGTATTGATGGTAAAATTATTTCTTTTATTTTCTGCCATAAACCTGCGCCAAGCAATGATGCATCCTCAAATAATGTTTTGGGAATATTCTGTAATCCGGCAAGATAGATAAGCATAGCCCAGCCAATATTTTTCCATATAAAAACAATAGCAATAGAAAATAACACCAATTTTGAATCAGCAAGCCATCCAATATTAACTTCCCCGGGAACAAATAATGATAAAATGGAATTTAATAATCCAAATCCCTGATTATATATCCATTTCCAGAGAATTGCAGCTGGCACAGCAGGAGTTAAAAAAGGAAGAAAATAAAGGACTTTAACAATGCCGGAACCCTTTTTCATTTCATAAACATAAAGGGCAATTAAAAAAGGTAGCCATGCTCCAAAAGCAATAATAAAAAGAGATAGTAAAATAGAGTGACTAAACGCTTCCCAGAATTTTAAGTCCATAAATATTTTTATGAAATTCTGAATTCCAATAAATTCAGCCGAATGCACTGAAGTGATTTTTTGCATACTTATAATAAAAGTTTTTATTATCGGAATCCAGCTGAATAACAGAAAAACAATAAGAGCAGGTGTTAAAAGTTCAACTCCTATAAATTCTTTTTTTAATTTATATACTTTTTGTTTTTTTATTTCTTCTTTTTTTAAAACAGGCAAAGGCGTTGCAGGCCTTTTCAAAGCATAAGTTTTTAATGGTTTGCCAAACCTGCGAAAACGCCATGATTTTCTCATTTCCTGAGTTATGGTAAAAGAAGGAACAGCGGGTTTTGGTGGTTCTTCTGTTTTTGTTTGCTGCAAAACTTTGAAAATAGATTCTTCCGGTTTCTTTTTTTCTTTTATTTTTACAACTGATTCTTTGGGTGGCAATTTTAGTTTTATTATTGGCAGCGAAGGCGTCTCTTTTTTATGAACTTTTATTTCTTCTTCAAGCATTGAAGTAATTGTCGACTCTGTTAAATCACTGCCAACTTTGTTAAAAATATTATCTGCCATAATACTCCTTTTTTATTCTAACTGAAAAATCATAAAGTAATGTTTCTATATCTGCCTCTTTATCAATAAATATTTTTTCTAAAATATATCTGTTAAAATCCTCTTTTATCATCGGCCATTTATAAAAAGTCGGCTCTGAATGTGCATATTCAAGCAAGCCCTTTACTTTTTCAAACTCCGGCATATTAATGAGATTTGTTGCACAAGAAAAGTCACCAGGGAAAATTATCATATTTAATTCCTTCATCCTTTTCCATTTCCACAATTGATTTAAAGGCGATAAAACAAATTTTATATATTCCCATGCAATCTTTTTTTTCTCTTCAGAAATACCTGAATTAATAATAAACGCATCGCCGCCGGCATGCCATGCCTTTATGTTATCAGGTCCTGCTGGTAAAGGAACTATTTCAACATCACTTAAATCCAATCCATATCTGCGTGCCATTGTAGGTAATTTATTTGCCACGCCAATCATCATTGCTATCTTTCCTGTTGAAAAAAGCTGTTCAACGTCATAGTTATAAAAAATATTTTGCGGCGGCATTATTTTGTGTTTCCATTTAATATCATGCCAGAATTTTAATACTCTGGCAACAGCTGGATTATCAAGGGTTATTTCATTTGTTTCATAAAAATTTCCACCAAACTGCCATATGAAATCCATAAAAACAAACATATCCGGCTGCAATGCTATACCCCAAACATTTTTTAATTTTTTATTAATAATACTGCTGTAATTAATAACCTCATTCCAGTTTTTAGGCGGACCATTTATACCACATTTTTCAAATATTGAACGTCTATAAAAAAGAGTGGTAAAAAAAGAATCATAAGGGATACCATAAATATTCCCTTCTACGTTTACAGAATTCCACATTATTAGCGGCATATAGTCCTTTTGTGCCCAATCATTTGTGAAATTATTTAACTTTGTAAGAAATCCATACTTAGCCATTATTGGTATAGCAGCTATTGGAATCCTCACAATGTCTGGTCCTTTACCACTTGCCATAACACTTACAAATTCCTGTGGTTTATACTCTCTTGCAATGCCATTTATTTTTACAGTATTATTGAATGCTTCGAAATTTTTTACTTCTTCATCCCATATCTGTCTCTGTAATTTATCTGCTTCTGTTGGCATATTCCATACATTTAAAATAACATTACCAAAACAGAAATTTACAATTATATAAAAATATAAAATCAACAAAAACCTTTTCATTTTTCTCCTAATATATCATATAATTTTTTAACTGCTTTTTCTGGGTTATTCTCTTTTATAATACCAGGCATTTCAAATGTGTCAATACCAACAACCGGCTTTTTTCTTTTCAAAGCAAAGGCTATTTCTGATAATGTTCCTTCTTTTCCATCAATAGCAATAAAACCAGATGCCGTATTAATTATTATTACATTTCTTGCATCTCCCATACCGGTTGGTATTGCTATATCCACATATTCATTAGCATCGCCCGAAAATGATGAAGGTAATATGCCAACTGTTAATCCGCCTGCTTCTTTTGCTCCTTTGCAAACCGCTTCCATCACACCTGATAAACCACCACACACAACAACACCATTGCGTCTTGCTATTTCATAACCAACATTTCTTGCGCACTCATAAATTTTATTATTTACTTTGCTGCCACCTATTACACCAATAAAAACCATTTTTTTATTTTATTCCCTCTAATATATTTTTTGCAAGACCGTACCAGTACGTTCCATCACTTTCCTGAATATTTTGTAAAATTGATTTTGCAGAAGCAAAATCATTTAATTTTAAATAACATTGCGCTGATTTTATCTTAATATCCTGTAAATTAAGCACATCCGGATATTTTTTCATAATTGTATTAAAATCATCAAGTGCTTCTTTATATTGTCCCATCTGATAATACACATGTGCACGTCCTGATAATGCCTCTGAAATTAAATTATGCTTGGGGAATTTTTCTATGAAAGTATTATAATATTCAAGTGCTTCTTTATATTTTTCAATATTAAAGTATGCATCGGCAACACCAAGATAAGCATAAGGTAATGTTTTTGAACCCTTATATGTTTGAATAACTTCCTGATAGGCATCTATTGCTTTTTCATACTTTTCTTCCTTTGACCTAAACATTCCATACATACTCGCATCCTTTGAATTAACAACCGGACGGGTTAACATAAAATTTGCTCTCGAAATAATTTTTTCTGCTTTTTCTTCGGTTGCCTTTTTATTGTTTAAATAAAAAAAAGTACCACCAACCAAAATTAAAGTAATTATACCTGTAATAATAAAATTATCCTTTTTTTTATTAAACAATTCCTGTAAATTAAATATCATCTCTTCAAATTCATTTCTTTTTATTAACTTTTTTACTTCTTTATGCTTGATCTTTTCCATTAAACTAAAACCTCCTAAAATTTTTTATTTTATTGATGCCACAACACCAATATTAAATGTAAAAAACTGGTAATTATCACCAAGACCGCCCTGTAAAGAGACCTGATTATAAAGTATTTCAATATTTGCAGCAAATATATTTGAAAGCGGGTAATTTATACCACCACCTAAAATAATTCCAAAAGCATTATCATTTTTTGTTTTGGATGTATATTCTCCCGGCGTGCCTGTTGGCTCTGCAAAAACAAAAGTCGTCATAAAAAGGCCTAAAGCAAGTTTTGCATAAGGCCAGATAAAAAAATCAGGTAAATATGGCGCATATACAACTTCAATATCTAAAACATTTGAATTAAACGGAGATGGTGCTGAACTGTCTTTATATGCCATATTAACAAAAGAAAAACCACCACCTATTGATATTTCTGCATCAAATCCCTTTCGAACCGATAATCCAAAATCATATCCCATATCAACATAATTTGCCATATCACCGAGTGGATAAGCAATACCACCACGTGCATGCAGTATCCAGTATTCTACAGCAACTCTATCCGCAAAAACAAAATTAGCAACAGAAAATAAAATCAATATTAAAAATATTGTTTTCTTATACATAATTTACCTCCTGCAAAAGATTATTCAATAAAATTAACTATTACATAAATATTATCAAAAATTCAAAAATTATCCACAAATATCTTTTATAAAATTATTTTTTTAACATATTTCTGACTATGCTTTTTGAATTTTCTATTACAGTTAAAATTTCTTTATTATTTAGTCCTGCGTTTTTTAAAATTTTTTTACGTCCAAAATCTGTAACAAGATTTTCCGGTGTATGTGTATCAGTATTAAAAACAAGTCTTGCACCTGTTTTTTTTGCAATGGATGCCACATAATTATTTGTCTTATTATGCCCGTATCTTGCAGTAATTTCAAGAAAAACATTTTTTTGGGCAGCAAGTAAAGCATCGTTTTCACTTATTTTACCCGGATGGGCGAGAATATCCACACCTGCTTCAATGGCAGCTCGGTTTGAACCGGGTTCAACCGGCTCAACAACTGTCTCTCCATGAAAAACAACAATATCTGCTCCTAATTTTCTTGCTTTTAATACCAAAGATTTTACAAGGACTGGTGCAATATGCGTTATTTCGACACCGGCAAAACATTTTATATCTGTGTATGCTTTATTTGCATCAGCGCATGCTTTTTTTACCCCTTTTATCACTTCTTCAATGTTTGAATTATCTACATGGTCTGTTATAGCAATTGCTTCATAGCCAATTTTTCTGGCACGTTGAATCAATTCTGATGGAAGTAAATCACCATCACTAAAAAATGTATGCGTATGTAAATCAATCATTTTTGCTCCAATCCATATCCATTTTTTATTTTTGATTTTCTATTTTTCCATTCTGGCGCCCCCAGCATGAATCGAACATGCGCGCAAGGTTTAGGAAACCTATGCTCTATCCACTGAGCTATGGGGGCACCTGTAAAGAATGATGGCATCTATTATAATATATTTAATGCATCTCAACAATAGAGCATAGCATATGCTCTATAATGCCTTTGTGCCCAAAGGGCACAAACATTAAATCAATGTTTTATCTACTTCTCATTATATCAGTAAAGCTGATATCCACTGAGCTATGGGGGCATCTATAAATTAATTTTCGATTTAAAAACATTTGCCAGACGAAGTCCGGCTTCCTTGATCTATTTTCAATTTTCTATTCTCAATTTTCCATTGCTAAATCTCCCCTCTCCCCTCTTTTTCAAAGAGGGGCAATCACTTATCTCCTTTCCCCCTTTTGCAAAGGGGGACATAGGGGGATTTAGTTCAATTTTCAATTATCAATTTACGATTTAAAATCTAAAACTTACAATTTATGATTTGATATCTTTTTATAATTGATATGTATTATATTATATAATGAGATTTATAATTTTCAAGGGAATTTGTGATTAATTGCCTGATTCATTTCAATTGTCAATTGCTTTTTGCTGATTGCTGGTTGTTAATACCTTTTTTGATTTTCATTTTTCAATTTTCAATTTTTTAAAAATCGTAAAACGTAAATCGAAAACCGAAAATTTCTTTTTTCTAACTTGTCAACTTTACAACTTTCAAACTTTTAAATTTACATTTCACATTTTACATTTCACTTTCCACATTTTACTTTCCACATTTCACATCTTACAATCCGGCATTCGGCAATATTATTTTATTACAAATATCTTTCCCCGCACCACCTGTTTACTGTATTTATTTAATACTACATAGTAATATATTCCTGTTGATACTTCTCTTCCATTCCTGTTTTTTCCATCCCATACCACTCGTGAACCTGCTAATGTATTTAATGATATTACACCCTCTCCTGATATTGTGTATATCTGCACTGTGCAATTTGGTGGTAAATTTACAAACTTTATTACTTTACTTTTTTCACTTATCTTATATGGATTAGGATATGCTATTATTGGTTCTTCCGGATATTCATTTATATTGCTCGTTATTACCGGATGTCTTCCATTTCCAAATGTATCATTATAGTATTCGTCCTGATAATCTGCACTCACTGTGTTTGTTATAAGTCCAATGCCATCTGTCTTACTAATTTTTACCTTAAATTCTATTATCAATTTTTCACCAGGCTTTAATTCCATATCTTTCGGTATTTGCCATATTACAACTCCATTTTCTATTATTGGTTTTACTATAAAGTCATTATCAACAAATTCCACCTCTGGTGGTAATGTATCCCACACTCTTATATTATATGCATTTATGCTGCTGTCTTTATTTTCTATTATTATCTTATATTCTATTATTGCACCTGCCTGCGCATTTTCTCCATCTGATGTTAATGTTATATCTAAAAGTGCCGAATGAATATCCGGTGTTATTGTTACTGTTGCTGTTAATGTAAATGTTGCTGTATATGTTGGTGTCGGTGTAAATGTCATAGTATTTGTTTGTGTCACTGTTTCTGTTGATGTTAATGTAATTGTTGCTGTCGGCGTTCCTGTTAATGTTATTGTTGATGTCCTTGTATTTGTCCATGTCCTTGTCACTGTCGGCGTATTTGTTGCAGTGTTCATTGATGTATCTGTTGCTGTTAAAGTCATTGTTAATGTGCTTGTTGATGTTCTTGTTGATGTTGAAGTAAATGTATTTGTCCAAGTTAAGGTTACTGTTCTTGTATTTGTGTATGTTGGTGTCACTGTTGGTGTATTTGATGATATTGTGTCTGTGAATGTAAGCGTAAACGTAATTGTTCGTGTATGTGTAGGTGACGGTGTTGGTGTGCGTGTGTTTGTGTCTGTTGGTGTTGATGTCTGTGTATATGTTGATGTTGGTGATGATGTATCTGTCCAAGTTGGCGTTACTGTTCTTGTATTTGTGTATGTTGGTGTCACTGTTGGTGTGTTTGATGATATTGTGTCTGTAATTGTTGGTTGCTGACTGTTGGTTGCTGTTTGGGTAAAACTTGGGGTTGCTGCCCGTGTATTTGTTAATGATGGCAATAGTGTTGGTGTTCTTGTATCCGAAGGACTCGCTGTAGTCGAAGGCGTAGATGACCTTGTATTAGTTGGTGTTGGTGTCTGTGTGTATGTTGGTGTTGGTGATACTGTATTTGTGCTTGTCGGTGTTGGTGTGCGTGTGCTTGTCCTTGTAAAAGTAGGTGTTGCTGTTGGTGTATTTGATGATATTGTATCTGTATATGTAAATGTTGGTGTTCGTGTTAATGTGTAAGTAAAAGTAGATGTTGATGTTGGGGTTCGTGTATTTGTCGGTGTCGGAGTTCTTGTATATGTCGGTGTTGGTGAAACCGTATTTGTATATGATGGTGTTGATGTTCTTGTATTTGTGTTGGTTGGCGTTGGTGTACTTGTATATGTTGGTGTTGGTGAAACAGTATTTGTAAAGGTTGGCGTTGGTGTTCGTGTATTTGTTAGTGTTGGTGTTCTTGATTGCGTTGGTGTTCTCGTATAAGTTGGCGTTGGTGTTCTTGACGGCGTTGACGATGGGCTTGGTGTTGGTGTCCGTGTAAAAGTTGGTGTTGGTGTCCGTGACGGTGTTGGCGATGGACTTGGTGTCAGTGTTCTTGTATAAGTAGGGGTTAGAGTTCTTGATGGTGTAGGCGTTGGTGTCCATGTCGGCGTTGGAGTTCGAGAAGGCGTATATGTTACACTTGGTGTATATGTTCTTGTCCATGTCGGTGTTGATGTCCTGGTTGATGTTGATGATGGAGTCCGAGTTGGTGTAAGAACACCAAGAACAGTAATATTTACATAATTTGATAAACCCTGGAGAAATCCATCAGCAGAATAATAATCATAATTCGCACGGTTGGGTATAATTGTTCCTGCCGGAGTTCCTGCTTTTACTCTTCCCCACCACTGTAAATTAACAGTGGTTCCACCGGGTATACAGGTTAATTGCCAGGATAAAATGCCATTGTTTACAACACCACCACCTGTACTTCCTATATAATCTAATTGCGTGGGCAATGTGTCATATATTACAACATAACCCGGCTCACATCCTGTATCAGGGTCAGGCGTGTTGGCATCAAGCCATTCCGTCACTGGAACACCATCATAATACAATACAAAATGTGAGTCATTCACATATGCTGTCCCTGGATTTTGACTATAATAATTATTTCTGTTTGTAAACTGCACAGGCCAGCTTACCTGTAATCCTTCCTGAATATCATTCCATGCAGTATTATTTGGTAAACTGTTATGTGAAGTTGTTTTAAATTCTATTTTTAATGATGCCTGTCTATTTGATGGAGTTAAAATTGGTGGATTTAAAGAAATAAAAGATGCTGTTATAGGCGGTCCATTCCACCCGGCAAAAGGAGTTGTATTACCACCATAATAATTGCTATGAGAAATCAAAGAAGGGTCAATATTGTCTGATATCCACAACCCGACTGAAAGATGAGATATATCTATACTTCCCCCGGAATAATTTGTAATTTCAAATTTATATGAAATAGAGGACCCATCATATTGTCCACCTGATGCAACTCTTAAATTTAATTTCAAAGGCACAGGTGTAGGTCGTGGATTAAACCATGTAATAGTATATGTAACTGTATCCCCCGGATATAAAGACGTTGGATTTGCAGATTTTTGCAATTCAGTGCCAGGAGTAAATATCCTGAAAATCGCATCGTTTGATACAAACGGTGGATTTCCATCAGATACATTTGTTGCAGTATTATGAACCACCTGTCCATTTGTCCCGGAAGTAACTCTAGCTGTAATTGTTATGCTTATGACACTTCCACCTGTCATATTTCCAAAATCCCAGCGATAATATGGCGCAGAACTGTATGTAGGTGCCGGAGTCATATTCACAATTTGCAAGTTTGAAGCTATAGTATCCCATATTCTTACATTCGTAAGGTCAAGTCCGCAGTTGGTTGTAGTTAAAACATAAGTAATGGTATCTCCTACTGCTGCCACGCTCGTATTTACAGATTTTTTTGTAGTAAGACAGGAACAATATAATTGACTTTGTGGAATAATTGTAGGTGTGACATTTCCTGGATATGACCATAAAAGTTGTGCATCAGCAGGTCCAAATCCGTTTTCATAATATTCAAGTAATATTTCATAGTATTGTCCTGCAGTAAGATTTATAGTTCCGCATACACTTCTTGCTCCATGGTCATTCCAGTCATCCACAAGTTGTATACCATCAACCCATAATCTGGTGCCATCATCTGCATTTGTGCAAAAATTATAAGTGCCTGAAACAAGCGGCATTATTTTTCCATGCCATTTTATAGAAAATGGACCTGCTGGAATTCCTGGAGGTGTCACCCCTGGTTCCCAGTGAAAATTTACAGTAGGGTCAATCTGGTCATAATAAAAAGTATCAAAATTTGCACCAGCATAATAATCTGCACATAAGCCATTCCCTGCTGCTTTTATATGAATAATATTAAAAATGGAAATAAGAAAAATAAAGATAAAATAGAAAAATATTTTTTTTGTCATAAATTTTCTTCTTCCATATTAAATTTCTTCTTATAAAATTTATTAAGCATCCCCCACCTTGCTTTATAAATATTACTTAATCTTAGTTATTTGCGCCATAATAATTCATTATTAAAACAACTATTTTGCTATTATTATAATATATAATCTACTTTTTTATAAATTTATATAAATAATATATCTCTTTTAATTTCTCCTAATATAATCAGATCTGCATAAAACATCTAAATTCCTTATATATTACAGTCAACGAAACCGATTTAGTAAAAACATATCAAAAAAACATCCTTGTCAATCTTTTTTAAAAATATTATAACAAACCTGAAAAAAAACATTTATGTTGGACATTAAAAAAATCATAAGTTCATCTTTTTATCTTATAATTACCAATATCTGTGGTTTGCTGTTTATTTCCTTTCCTTCCAAATTTTTAACTGTAATAATAAGATAATACACTCCATTTGCTAATTTATTAATATATCTGCCTTCAATTTCAATATTATTATCCCCGGAATTATAATTCCTTGGCTGTGTTATCTGTTTTATTAATCTATATCCTGTTGTGTATATTTTTATTTTTATTGTCTTACATGGTTGCGTTATTTCAAATTTTATCTTTAAATTATCTTTATCAGGATTATATGGATCGGGATAAACTACTACGTTGTTGATTGTTTGCTGTTGATTGATGATTTGTGTTGGTGTTGGTGTCATTGTCATTGTTGGTTGCTGGCTGCTGGTTGGTGTTTGGGTAAACGTAGCTGTTGGTGTGTTAGTATATGTATTTGTTAAAGTAAATGTTGTACTTGGAACTTGCGAACTTGTAACTGTCCTTGTTGCTGTTCCTGTCAATGTATTTGTATTTGTTGTTGTGAAAGTAGCAGTTGGTGGCATCGCAGTATTTGTTCGTGTAAAAGTAGCTGTAGGTGGTATTGAAGTATTAGTAGCAGTAGGGGGCACTAAAGTATTTGTAGCAGTCACAGTTCTTGTAAATGTACTTGTTGGTGTTCCTGTGAATGTTACTGTAATTGTTCTTGATGAAGTAATTGTTGGAGTGTTTGTTGGCGATGGTGGCGTGCCTGTCCATGTCTGGGTTATTGTTGGGGATATTGAATGTGTTGGGGATATTGTATGAGTATTTGTTGGTGTTGCTGTTCTTGTATAAGTAGAAGTTGAAGTTCTTGTTGGAGTAAATGTGTTGGTTGGTATAGAAGTATTGGTTCCGGTAGAAATACGAGTTAAAGTAGGAGATGCGGTCCTTGTAGATGTAAAAGTAACAGTTGCTGGTATTGAAGTATTTGTAGTAGTCACAGTTCTCGTAAATGTACTTGTTGGTGTTCCTGTGAATGTTACTGTAATTGTTCTTGATGAAGTAATTGTTGGAGTGTTTGTTGGTGATGGTGGCGTGCCTGTCCATGTCTGGGTTATTGTTGGGGATATTGAATGTGTTGGGGATATTGTATGAGTATTTGTTGGTTGCTGACTGCTGGTTGCTGTTTGAAAAAACGTAGGTGTTGTTGTGTTTGTTCTTGTTAATGTGCTTGTCAGTGTATTTGTAGGGGTACTTGTTCTTGTATAAGTTGATATTTGTGTCAATGTCATTGTCGCTGTTCTTGTTGAACTTTCAACTTGTGAACTTGTAACTGTTCGTGTTGGCGTCCCTGTAAATGTATTAGTTATTATTAAGGTATTTGTTGGTGTTGGTGTTCTGCTATATGTTAACGTCCCTGTAAACGTATTTGTTATTGCCAGTGTGTTTGTCCGCGTTGCTGTTCCTGTATATGTCCTCGTGTATGTCGGTGTTATTGTCCTTGTCTGCGTCCCTGTAAACGTATTTGTTATTGCCAGTGTATTTGTCCGCGTTGCTGTTCCTGTATATGTCCTCGTGTATGTCGGTGTTATTGTCCTTGTCTGCGTCCCTGTAAACGTATTTGTTATTGCCAATGTGTTTGTCCGGGTTGCTGATGCTGTATGTGTCCTTGTGTATGTTGGCGTTTGTGTTCTAGTTCTTGTAAATGTATTTGTTTGTATCGGGGTATTTGTTACTGTTGCTGCTGCCCCTTCTAATCTTATATTATCAATCATCACTGTATAATCTGCGGTTGAATTATTAATAAAATCTATAAAATCTATTAGGGTCTGCCCAGCCTCAAGCAAAACAGAAAGCGGAATTCGCGCTGTCTTCCATGTTGTATCTATACTACCGCCTTCTATAAGATAATTTGCAACATTTGGATAATTATTTGACCAGTTCATTCTTACAAGAAATTGACTAACACTTCCTGATACTACTTTTATATTAAATACCAAATGGGTATTTGCACCTATACTTATATTTGTTGTTTTATCCCACCAGTGTTCCTGCCACCAATTGGGATTTGTATAGGACAATAGCATTCCATTTCCTGTTTGTCCGCCTGTTGTTTCAGTCATTGTTCCTGAACCGCCATTATGAACTGTGCCATCTGATAACCTATAGCCAGATGTATCTCCATCATAAATAAGTGTATATGGTGGCAATGGTGTAGGAGTAAAAGTTATTGTTGGTGTAAAAGTTCTTGTGTGTGAAAGATTTATAGTTGGTGTCCTTGTTGCTGTACCACAGGTTGGAAAAACTAATGAATAATGATTGTTCTTGAAAGAATTTGATGCAGGAGATACTTGATCCCATCCGCCATTGGAGTCAACTCCATTTGATGTCCATGGTAGCATTCCCTGCCAGCCATTTGTATATGCTGATTCATAATCCTGAGTTAATGTATGACCTGTTGAGCCCATTGCACTGCATTCGCCTATTACACAGGGTTTGTCTCCAATTCCAAAACTTGAAGGCGTTCCATACATCAGTATTGTCCAGTATGGATCCATCCATGAATACCAGTGTGGTGAATAAAAATCCAGTTTTGCCCTGCTATCTGCAACTCTTGCCTGTAATGCAGCATCACTTACTTTATTGCCGTTCATACCCGGATTATCACTATTATATTTTATAACACCCATTCCAACTGTGACAAGGACTTCGCTGTTTGCATGTATCGCAACTGCTGCCTTTGCCCAGAATGTTTGGAATCTTGTCCAGGAAATTACACCGCCTTCATCTGTTGTTGCCCATTCCGGCTCATTTGTCATATCAATACACCACAGTGCAGGATTATTCCCATAACGTGTTAAAAACGGGATTAAATAATTATTTATATATGAATCAATATTTGAGTCAGAATTAATCCAGTTTCTCCATCTTTGATATGTTGTGTATGAGTCCTTGAAATGGTCAAATGAAATAAGTGTCGCCATAATATACACGCCACGGTTATTTGCTTTTGTAAAAAAATCATCAAGATTTGACCAGTGAGCTGCTGTTGCACCAGATACATAGCCAGTACTGTCTATGTTAATGCCTACTTCACCAGAGCACGTTATCCAGACACGGGAAGAGTTTAATCCATAAGTATTAAATTGAGCATAATGGCTATCCCACCAAGCAGCATCATAAGAACCTCCAAAATCATTCCAGTTATCCCAGGGCGTATTTGCTCCACACATCCATATCCGCGAACCACATACATAAAATTGTCCGCTTTGTATGGAAATCCTGCCTGGAACTGCTGAAAATAAATGTGATGTAAAAATAAATAAAAATAAAATAAATATAACTTTTTTTAAATTATTTGACAAAAATTGATTTGGTTTTTTCATATAAAAATAATTCCACCTCTTGTCTTTTTTATAAGTTTACCATAATAATAGTTAAAAATCAATTTTTTTTTAAACGAGTTAATAAAAAATACCAATTATGAAAATTTTTATAAAATCGGTTTTATAAAAAAGTGAAAAATGTGAATATTATTATCTTAATATAACTAATATTTCAGGTCTGTTTTGTATTTCTTCCACTCTCATATCCCTGACCATTACCCACAGTATGTATAAGCAGGTATACCGCTGATTTTTTCGTAAAAGACGGTTTGACTTAAATTAAATCATGCATTTTTTAATTATTAATTTGTGTGGCTTACGCAAAACCCTGTTATCAGGATTAAGAAGGGGCACTATAATGGCAAATAGTTATTGGCAATATATACAAATTGCCCGTAATTTTCCTCAAAAATCAGGATATACCTGCTTCTAAATTATTAAATAAAAGATATGGACAATGGACATTTCATTTCCACATCTCTATTACCAATACATAATATATTCTATTAGATTTTAGTTTTTTATTAAATATTTATTTTAAATCTTAACTTCACCATCAAAAAAGCAAATTAACCTATTTATCTTAAAATAACCAAATAAACCGGCTTTGCCCTTATTTTTTCATTTTCTGATTCTGCTTCTAATATAAGATAATATATCCCATTTGCAAGTTTATTGGTTATTTCTTTAGGGATTATTGTCTGTTTCTGCCCTGCATAAGTATTTGAATCAATAATTGCAGTTATAATTAATCTGAATGAAACTGTATAAATTTTTATTTTTACTTCTTTACAATGTTTTGTTAAATAATATCTGATTCTTAAAAAATCTGCAGATTCTGGATTGTATGGCTGTGGATATAAAATCACATCTCTTAAATTCAATTCTTTTTCATCAGGAAGCGGGGTTTGAGAAAAAGTAGGTATAGGTGTATAAATACCGGTAACTATTCTTGTTGGTGTTATTGTTCTTGTTAAAATTATTGAACTGGTTGGTGATATAGTTGATGTTAGCGTTATAGTTCTTGTTAGTGTTATGGTACTTGTTGGAGTTATTGTACTTGTTTTAGTAATAGTTAATGTCTTTGTACTTGTAGGTGTAATTGTAAAAGTTCGTGTATTGGTCAGTGTCCTTGTTTCTGTTATTGTCCGCGTTATTGTCCATATTGGCGTCTCTGTCCTTGTATCTGATACTGTCCATGTCTCTGTTATTGTCCGTGTCGGTGTTAATGTCCTTGTTTCTGTTATTGTCCGCGTTACTGTGCGCGTTGGTGAATCTGTCCAGGTATTGGTTATAGTTCTTGTTGGCGTTATGGTTCTGGTAAATGTTTGTGTATAAGTAAATGTCGGAAATGCTCCTGTAAAAACTATCAAATCAACAAATCCGGCATCATAATTAATACTGTCTGTGCCATCTTTCCTGTATTCCCATCTCAAAGTATGCAAACCGGAATTTATAGTATAGGTTTGTAATGTCCAGGGAATTTCGCCTGAAATTGCATTCTGCTCCTGTCCATCAATACTGAATAAAAGATAATCCCATCCTGCTTCTGATGAAACCGCCCAGTAAAAATTAAGTTCCCCTGGTCCTATAACTTTTATTTACAGATAAGATGTTTGTGCATTTGTTATAGCCCCGCTTCTTGCTGCATCTCCATCATTATATGTATAATCTGTCTGTCCATACCACGGTGCTGCGCCCCCTGTTGTAAAAGGAATTAATAAATTATCAACAGCTTCTGGTATTGATACAGTAGCAGCATAGGAATTGTAGAATATAAGAAAAATGAAAATAATAAAAAAATGTTTTTTTCATCATATAATTCCTTTAAATTATAATTTGTATATTTTTTATTATATCTTAGAAAATTAAAAATATCAATATGAAATTTATAAATTGTGTAACCCCTCAGTGATAGCAGGTTTTTATAAAATATAAAGTAAATTTTTTTGTTGTACTTTTTTACATTAATAAAATCTCCCCCTGCCCCTCTTTAAAAAAGAGGGGAATTAAAAAAAATTTTCATTTTTATCTCTCCCT
>Ga0101944_10002776_pt1 | contig 26931 bp, 26 predicted proteins | sample DewCreD2012metaG_FD_75245 | JGI IMG/M metagenome (GOLD analysis project Ga0101944, IMG submission 75245) | Hot spring sediment bacterial and archeal communities from British Columbia, Canada, to study Microbial Dark Matter (Phase II) - Dewar... ... | reverse complement strand
GATTGCATATCGTGGCTCTACCAGAATTGACACGGGCGCATTTGGCTCAAGCACTGTTTTTACCGGCAAAAGGTATGGCTGAGTATCAGGGCCATGGTATGCACTCAGGTGAACATCAAATCCGGCAATAGTATGGTAGTACCGTGCTCCAACACCAGCATTGCCAATATCAAACGGTAAAGCTTGTGGTTGTGCGATAGTTACCGGAAATGGGCCTTCTTTTACGGTTAATTGCCAAAATGAGCCGGTTGCTGGCATCCGTAATGGAACATGTAGCGGAGTGACGACAAGCTCAAGTGTATGATTGCCTAATGTGAGGAGCATTGATAGCGCTGGTATGCCCATCTTAAGTTCTGTGTCTTCATCTTTAAATAGAAATTCACGGAGGTCGTATGCATTGAAGTATGATGTTGGATTAAATGCATCGGCGGTGCCCCATGCAATTATCTGATTGCCCGCTCTAAGGCGCACGGAGCCAATCTCCCAGTTAACGTAGCATTCACGGAAATTAATTTCTGCATTGCTTGATGTTACGGTTCCATTGCGCAAAATTTCAGATTCAGATGCGTATGTGTAATCTGGATTTATATTTTTGTTTATAAGGTTTGGGAGCATATATGCGTTTGTATCGGCATACACGTACAATGTGTCCTTGCCATATTTGATGGTGGTGTTTATTTTCAGTTCGTCTTTTTTAAATATGTCGCTGGTTTCCTGGTGAGGGTAGGTGGACGTGGTGGTGTCAATTTCAACAAAACCTTTCATATTCAATGCTGGCTTATCTTCTACGGTTAAAAGGCTAAAAGGTTCCTGTGCAAAGGCAACCCGGCTTATTACAACAGTAACTATCGCCCACAATAATATGTATAACCTTTTATTCATAACAAAATACCATGCAGTATAACATTGGAAAGCTTTTCGGCAATATAGTCATCAGATTTATTGTTAAAATTAACTGATGGAAGCAGTTTGCCTATAACCAGCAGCGATAGTAAGGATATAACGAATGATTTGATGTAAAACTGATAATCCTCGTCCTTGATTATTTTGCCAACAATAGTATTTTTAAGATTTTCATCAAATGTTTCAGTTGATTCTTTGATTATCCTATCCAGTATCCTATCAGTATGCTTGCCGTTAAATTCAGTAAGATCAATAAATATGAGCCTGAACTTTTGAAAATCGTTGTCCACAAGGGTTTTAACAGTTTTAATGATATCTTTAAAATTATTGGGGAATTGCGTGTTAATCATTTGTTTTACTTCGTCCATGTGCTGGATCATGATATCAGGGTCAAGCAGGCAGGTAAAGAGGTCTTCTTTATTCTTGAAGTAATTGTAAAAATTACCAAGCGATAATCCGGCTTTTTCGGCTATTTCGCGTATACCAGTGGCCGAATAACCTTTTGTGGCAAAGAGTTCTTTTGCAACATCAAGTATATGTTGTCGTTTATCAGTAACTATCTGGCTCATAATTCACCTCTGAACGAACGTTCGTACTTGTTAATATAGCAATGATTCTTTTTTTCGTCAAGATATGGGTTTGATTTTTTTAAAAAAATGAAAAATGGGGTCAGAGCCTTGAATAAAAATACTTATACACTCCCGCTGCCTTTGGCGGCGGGAGTGTACGTTTATTATTCTTTGTACATTTCTTCAATTATTTCTGCATACTTATTCTGGATGACTTTACGCTTGATTTTGAGGGTTGGTGTCAATTCACCTGTTTCCTGTGTGAATTGCTGTGCCAGCAGTGTGAACTTTTTAATCTGTTCAACCTTGCCAAACTCCTGATTAACCTCGTTGACTATTGATTCATATTTTTTGCGTATGTCAGGATGTTTAACCAGTTCATTATTGGAAGTTGCAGATATTCCTTGTGTAGCTGCCCATTGTTTTAAAGTGTCAAAATTAGGCACAATCAGGGCAACAATATATTTCCGTGCATCACCTACGATGGCAATCTGCTCAATAAATGGATGGATCAGCAAGCGCTGCTCAATAACCTGTGGTGCAATATTCTTTCCACCTGCTGTGACGATGATGTCTTTTTTGCGGTCAGTGATTTTAAGGTATCCTTCATTGTCAAGAACACCTATATCGCCTGTTTTTATCCAGCCATCTTCAGTGAACATTTCTTTTGTTGCTTCAAGCTTGTTAAGGTATCCTTTCATTAACTGTGGGCCCTTGGCTAATATTTCCCCGTCATCAGCAATTTTTATCTGCGTTTCAGGGAATGGACAAATCCACCCATCAGATTTTATTGGCTTTATCTTAGGTGAGCCGTCAACAGTAAGGACAGGTGATGTTTCGGTCAGTCCATATCCTTTGCGTACCTGAATATTCATTGCCCAGAAGAAATCATGAATTTCTTTTGCAAGCGGTGCACCAGCAGCGCCCCAGCAGATTACACGGTCAAGGCCAAGTGCATTCTTAAGTTTTGAGAAAATGAGTTTGTCGGCTATTGCATATTTTACTGCTAGTAGGGGAGGTTTGCGCTTTGCTGCCATAAAGTATGGTGCTGCCTGTAGTCCTACCGATAGTGCCCAGTTAAAGATTTTTTGTTTCTTTTGGGGCATTTCTTTGACCTTTGCCATTACTCCGTTATAGATTTTTTCAAAAACGCGGGGGACAAGAATATCGCACTGGGGACGGATTTCTTTGAGTTCCTCGGCAAAGTATTCTGTACCGCGGCTAAAGTAAACAACAGCACCTCGTTCCAGTACACTGTAATAATCCATGGTGCGTTCAACCGAATGTGACAGTGGAAGCAATGATAAGTGGATAAAGCCTTCTGGTAAAGCTTCAACTTTGTTAAATGTAAGGCATATAAACATAATATTTTTATGGGTGAGCATAACGCCTTTTGGGTCGCCGGTTGTTCCTGATGTATAGATTAATGTCATAACATCGTCTGGTTTTATGTTCTTGGTTCGCTTATCTATCTCTTCAATGTGTAGTTTAGCATTGCCGGCAGTTACTGCGTCTTTAAATGAGATTACCATGGCATCATCATAATGGATGTCATCGCACACAATAATCTTTTTTAAATTTGGAAGCTCATTTTTTTTGGAAAGGACATTGTCAGCCTGAAACTTTGATGAACAAACGCATACAACAGATGAAGAATCTTTAAGTATGTATGCAGCTTCAGGTGCAGAATTGGTTGGATAAATAGCTGCATCAATGCCACCTATAGAAAGAGTAGCTAAATCAGCTATCACCCATTCCGGGCGGTTTTCTGAATAAATTGATACAACATCACCGGTTTTTAATCCCAGATTAATGAAATATGATGCCAAAGCTTTAACCATTGCATCAACCTGATTCCAGGTAAAGGATTCCCACTGTTTGCCATTATGACGATTCAATAAAACTTTATTGCCATATTTCTTTACACCATCCTTAAAAATGTCTAGGACAGTGTGTGTATTGTAATGATAATCTGACAGCATATATAACCTCACCATTTTTTAAAAAATAATTGTACTCTTGTATAGTATATGTATAGTGCTTCATATTGTCAATTAAAATATATAAATTTTAATAAATATATATAAATAAATGATATTCAAATATAATAAATCAAATATTTGGTGTATTGTAATAGCAGAATAGAAGGATAAAACATGCGCAGGTGCGTAAACGTTTTAGCATCTGGATTGGAAGCAAATGGGGCATAAGCATATTTTTATAAAAAAATATTGCTAAAATTTGTTTGTTTTCTTAATGTCTTTGTTAATCAAATAATTTAACAATACACTATTATAAGGAAAACTATGAAGGTACTGCTTATTAATCCACCGTATCCGTTTGAGGAATCACCATCTCCACCATTTGGGCTTATGGCACTTGCTGCATATCTGGAAGAGAAAAACATTGAAGTAAAAATAGAGGATTATATTGTAAACAGGTTTTCTGAAAAACGCGCATATGAGGTCATGTCATCGTTTGCACCGGATGTTGTTGGCTCAACCGGTGTTACCATGAACATAAAGAAGGCGCTATCAATTCTACAAATATACAAACAGATTAATCCTGGTGTTTGTACTGTACTTGGTGGCCCTCACGCAACGTTTGATGCACATAATATGTTATTGCATCAACCGTATATTGATGTTATTGTGCGTGGTGAAGGGGAATTGACTTTTGAACAGTTACTATCGCACCTATATGATAAAGACAAGTATTCACAAATTGCAGGCATTTCATACCGCGATAATGACAATGCTATTGTTCATAATCCTAACAGGGATTTTATCCCTGATATTAATATCCTTCCATACCCTGCGCGCTATTTAGTACAGCTTTCAAAATATAGAGCGCTTGGTTTTCCTATTAATATGATGACTTCACGCGGATGCCCGTTTAATTGCATCTTTTGTGTTGGCAGCAAGATGGTTGGCAGGAAGGTACGCTATTTTGAAACAAACCGCGTTGTTGATGAATTTGCCATGCTTGCTACAATGAAGTTTAAACAAATTAATATTGTTGATGACCTTTTTACATCGCATAAAAGCCGTTGCATTGAAGTGTGTAAGGAAATTAAACGGCGGGGTATTAATCATCCATGGACCGCATTTGCCCGTGTTGATACCGTCAATGTAGAGCTGCTTGAGCATATGAAAGAAGCTGGCTGTACCATGCTTTGTTTTGGCATTGAAAGCGGCAATCAGGAGATTCTTGATAAGGTAAAGAAAAAGATAACGCTTGAAAAATGCAAGCAGGCGGTAGCTATGTGCCGGCAGGTTGGCATAAGCCCTATGACTTCGTATATATTAGGGCTGCCTGGTGAAACGGAAGAAACCATAAAGAAGACACTGGAATTTGCAAAAGAGTTGAGTGATAATTACGGGTTCCATGTTCTGGCACCATTCCCCGGTACTGAAGTACGCGAAATGAAAGATTATTACGGCATTGAGATTTTAAGCAATGACTGGGATTTGTACGATGCTAACAGGGCTGTTTCGGTTACGCCATGGGTTACTGCTGAAAGGATTAATGAGATAGTTGACAGGTTCAATGGCAGTATAAAAGCGTATATATTATCATTGGGCGAAAAGCAGAAGCAGGGCCAGAAGCTTTCACAAAATGAACATGATCTAATCAGTAATATACGGTCATTTGAAATAACGAGAGATTTAATCCTTGACCGGCTTATTGAAAACCACCCGGGAATTGCTAACGGTGTTCCCGTTGATGCAAAAAATGAGTTTATTGAGTATCTGTCGCAAAAAATGAAATTCCCCAAAGATGAGATTGTGCGGGAAGTTGAAAGGTTGATTCAATTAGATTGTATTAATTTTGTTTATAAAAAAGATAATAAGTTATATCCAATATGGAAATAAAATATTTATATAATTAATAGAACTGTTTCACCGTTAATTCCTAAATGTATTTTTATGTACAAAAAATAATTAATGTATACTCCCGCCGCCTTCGGCGGCGGAGTATACAAGTATTTATATTAAATTATTTTTAAGTAATAAATGCCGAAACTATTTTATAATTTATAGCAGAAAATTGTTTATTGTCTTTTTTACTATTAAAAATTATAGATTAAATGAATGCTTTGGAGGGAGGTTATGAATTTTGAAACAACCACATGCATATCAAAAGAAAATCTGGAAGTTATTGAGTATTATGCTGAAAAATATACGATAAAGCCAACAAAACTTATTGTATCTTTATTACGATATGTTACAGACAAAAATAAATTGCCTGTGATTGCTAGTAGAAGAATTCAATATCGCAAAAGGGAAGGGAATAATAGCTGGAAAAGAATACATGTAATGCTTACACCGTTTGATTATGAATTGTTTCTTGATATGAAGAAGTTGGGTAAAATGTCTTTGTCTAAGATTATTGATTTTTGCATGGAAAATTAATTTCTTACTTTACTACCTTAATCATTAAGGTAACGCCAAAGTGTTTAAGCCAGGGGCTTTTGATGTTTGCCCTTTTTTCTATTTTGTCCGATAGCACCCGCAGCCTTTGGTGGAAGCGTTTTGGAATGATGATATAGTGCCATGTCCACGGTGTGTGAAAGTTCCACGGTGGCCTGAATTCATGTGCAGATATTTCCACTGTACTGAACAATGGCTTACAGATTTTGTTAATCTCACCAATACGGTAGAAGCGCATTCTGATAGGGTCTTTATATCTAAATATGTGGATGCTAATAAGCTGTAAAAATGCCATCAACATGTTTTCAGGAGCAAATCGCGAAGGCACCCTTATAAAAGCTGTTCCACCTGGTTTTAAAACTCTTTGGATTTCTAGAATTACTTTTTTGCCATTTTCTTTTGATAGATGCTGTAAAACCAGTAGGGAATACACTTTATCAAAACTATTATCTTTAAATGGCAGCAGGGTACCATCACCACGCACTAAGGGTGTTGGCAGGTTATGATGTGAAAGATGCATTTTTGCCGAATTAAGCATCTGAAAAGAGATATCAAGACCCACTGCGTTTTGTGTAATAGTGCGCACTGGTTTTAATACTCTTCCCCACCCACAGCCTAAATCCAATATTTTTTCACCAGGCGTTACTTCAAAGGGTGGTGGAGCATCTAAAAGATTTCCATAATAATCAGTCAGTACTGCTTCAAGCCCCAAAGTGATAAATGGTGCGTCTTTGATTGCGCCATCGTCCCATACTTTTATATAATCATGTAAAAAATCCTTATCCCTGACTATCACTTACTATCTCCCTTTGTTTTTTTAGCATTGCCATTATTCTTTTTCATAAATGCATTATATACTACCGTATAGTCATTGGATGCATTCCAGAAGAGATACCCATAGGTGTTGGTATCAATGCATGCCTTAACTTGCGCAAGTATATAGTCTTCATTATAATTACTGACACGCCATTTGAACGCCTGTAACCATGGGCGGATTAATGTTTTGGGGACTATCGCCATGACTTTTTTGTTTCCTGTTGCTATAAAGTAATATGGTTCATCGCCAGGGTTTGCATATCCATCAAAATTGTCATTGAAGTGGGAAGGGTATAACATTGGCGAGATCACATCACAGTTATGTGCCAGTAATTCAATTTTTTGACCCAACTTATAGACATCTTCTTCTTTTTGCCATGCAGTAACCCCAAAGATGTCTATAGAAACTGCGGTATTGAGCTTATGCAATTCACTTTTAGCTTTTGCTAAAAATTGGGTTATGGTTTCCACTTTTGACTTTTTGCCAAAGTCATATGCATACTGTGCGTCAGATAGATCCCCGGTGGTGGGGAAGCGTATATAATCAAACTGTATTTCATCAGCGCCCAGTGTGGCAATCTCACAGGCTAGTGCAATGTTATAATCCCACACACTCTGTTTTGTTGGATCAACCCATAGTTCCTTTGAGCCCTGGTTCCATATACTTCCTGTGCGTTTTGATTTTATTGCCATATCAGGGCTTTTTGTTGCCAGAAGGTGGTCGCGGAACACTGCAATACGTGCAATGACATACAAATCCAGCTCCTTGAAGTTTCGTATGAGCGTAACCACATCGTCAACAGGCCGCTTTTGGTGAGTATTCAGTTCCACTACCATAGGGACATGGCTTTTATAGTTTACGGTGCCGCAAACGTCTTTAACGTCAAATACAACTGCATTTATTCCTGCCTGTTTTAGCTGGGATAACTGGCGCATCATCTTTTGGCTTGCCAGGCTGTTGCCGGAATAATAAACCCCTTTTACGTACGGTATCTGAGTCATTGACTTTTTGGTAAGGTCTATAGTTATGAAAGGCAGCGGATGTGGTACCACAAGAACTGTTCCGGCACCAACGGTTTTTGAGTTTAAGGCATTTAACGTTACAATAGCATTGTGAAGATGTGATGCCTTGTAATAATAAGTATACCCTATCAACTTTTGTGCAATGTCGCTTACCCTTTCTTCTTTTGGTGATGTGTATAGAAGCATGTTGCCGCAGTGTACAAGGCCGTCGGGTGCATGGTGGTAAGGGCGCTTGTAATTAAAAAAACGTGTGGGATAGATAACTGAAACAGTGTCTGGTGTAATCAGTGATTCTTTAATGGTTACGTAATATCCTTTAATATAATTTGCTAGGTATAAAAGCTTATGCCACTTTACGATAATAACAAGAAGAATGCACACAACAATAACAAGCTTGACGATTTTAGCCTTATATGCCATAGTCATACTATTCACTTTCACAAAATTTGTTTTTTACATAACAGTGTGTATCACACTGTGAAAATAAGGAAATAAATTCAATATAAAAATTATTCTATGATGCAGATTATTAAAAAAAATATTATTGTTATTGCACAAAAGATTGATGAAATCATACGGGGTATTTCCGATTTCAATAACTATATGAAAGCTATAGTTCGTTCATTTCGTTCATTGCGGTATCTTAAAATTCGTTCGCTTTATACAATAGCTGTTAATCAGACACGGTTTACCGGTATAGATGCCCTGCCACTGGTTTCATGGATTGCGCTTTTACTGGGTGCCACAGTTATTATCCAGGCAACCACCAATTTTCCAAAATATGGCATTGAAAGCTTTATTGGAAATCTTTTGGTTATTATCATTGCCCGTGAGCTTGGCCCGCTGGTAACCGCATTAATTGTGGTAGCCCGTTCAGGTTCTGCCATTGCTGCAGAGATTGCTACGCAAACACAGAATAGAGAGATACTTTCACTTGAATTGATGGGAATTGATACGCGTATGTATATTATATTGCCGCGCATAGTTGCTTCATTTGCAGCAATATTTACATTAATTATCATTTTTGATGTTATCGCGTTTTTTGGCGGGTATCTCATTGCCCTTACCAGTGTGTATATCCCCATGGGGACATTTACGCAGACACTTCTGGATGCATTTACATTCAACGATTTACTGGTAACTATCACCAAAAGTATTATATACGGTATTCTTATTCCACTTATATGCTGTTATTATGGACTAAAGCCAAAGTCAAGTTTTGAGATACCAATTTTTGTTTCCAAGGCGGTTATCCGTACACTACTTGTCATATTTATTATTAATGCAGTTATTTCAGTTATGTTTTATTTTTAATATTTTGGGCGATAGTAACTGTTGAAGAATTGTTGCTATATACTACATTTTTCACAGTAGTGTAATTTTGAAATTTTTTCAGAATCTATCGTGACAACTGGTATTCCGTATCAGGTTCAGAATAACTTTTGGTGGGTAGATTCCGTATCATGCACGGAATGTCATCCTGAGTACTCCGATGTAATCGGGGAACGAAGGATCTCGTATTTATCCTTAAAAAAGAGATTCTTCAGAATGACAGCGCAGCCAGGCTTGTTTCAGCATCTGACGGTTGGTGGAAAAGAGATTCCGGATCAGGTTAGGAATGACGTACCGAGATTCATCCTGAACCCTGGCCTGTCGCCAGGACAGGCTTGATTCAGGATCTGTCGTGCTTAAGGATGGTGAATTATGTTCAGCATGATGGTATTTGGAAATGATGGTAAAAAATTAATCTAATAATATAAATATGGTAAAACGTGCCAATGGAATGTGCAGATACCAAACAACTTATAGAAGTACGCAATATTACCATTGAAGGTGGCAAGCAAAACCTTCGTAATGTTTCGTTTAATCTGTGCTTAGGTGAGGATGTTGTCTTCTTTGGTGCTGAGGACAGTGGTATTGATTATATTTGTCCGCTGCTTGCCCATGCTATGGAAGACTACAGTGGCCAGATACTGTATAAAGGGCAGCATATCAAAGATATGGACTTTGTTGAGGTCCACAATTTCAGGAAGATATTTGGATATTTGCAGCGTGGATATGCGCTCATAAGCAATATGACAGTGTATGAAAATATTGCTTTGCCACTCAGGTACCACACGGATTTAAAAGACAGGGAAATTCATGAACTGGTTGATTCGCTGATTATATATCTGCATCTATCACATTGCAGGGATTTGCGCCCGGTTATGCTCACCCAGTCTGAAATGCTGAGAACTGCTTTTGCACGGGCTATTGCGCTTGACCCTGATATGCTATTAATTGAACACCCACTTGAAGGGCAATGCCTGTGGAATGCACAGATTTTTTTGCAGGCACTGCAGAACAGAGCTTTTGCGCCAAATAAAACCGTTATAGTTGTCACGTATCAGCCCTTAGTGTATATTGATATTGCAACACGGTTTATTATGCTGCATGAGGGATCCATTGTATTTGATGGAACAAAAGAAGAATTTGAAATGTTTAACAATGAGTATGTCAAACAATTTGTTGATGTATTGCCGTATGGCCCAATGACGTTACGTTAGGAGTACAATCTATGAAATTAGAAAAGAATGAAATACGGGTTGCTATATTTGTACTGTTACCACTGGTGATTCTGCTGGTATTTGTTGTCCTTAAATTAGGGTATTCCTTTGCAACATCAACCATAGATGTATATATGAAGGTTGATAATATTTCTGCAATAAAAAACGGAACACAGGTAAAAATTAAAGGCTATACCGTGGGCAGGGTTGTTGACATTATTCCTGTATATAAGCCAACATTACATTTTCTTGCACTCTTGCGTATAAAAAAAGAAATAGACTTGTATGAGGATTGTTCGGCTGTCATTATGAATCAGAATATCATTGGTGATACTGTCATTGAAATACGGAATCCTGTAAAAAAAGTGGATTTATTGCGGCCTGGAGCGGTAATAGAAGGCGTTGAGTATGTCAGCCTTGATACAATTGTGCAGGATGTGCACGAGCTTTTGGCAACGCTGACAAATACTGTGGCAGTTATTCAAGATATTTCCCTTGAAAGCAAAGGCAATATCAGGAACCTGGTTGCTAACCTTTCAAAAAGTGTGGAAACAATAAGTTCGGTATTGCAGGATTCGCAAAAGGATATTTTAGCCATTATGGCGTCATTCCGTGAAACTGCAAAAACCATGAATGAGATATCAATTGAATTAAAAAAACATCCAGTTAAGTTTTTATTCAAGGGTGAAAAATAATACATGCCGTTTTTCTCGGTTGTTATTCCCACCTTTAACAGAGCGCATCTGGTTAATCGTGCTGTTGAGTCGGTGCTTTCACAAAAATTTACAGACTACGAGTGTATTGTGGTTGATGACGGTTCAATGGATGACACTTCACAGGTACTATCGCCCTATGAAAAAAAAATACAGTACATGTATATACAGCATGGTGGTGTAAGCAAAGCGCGTAACTGTGGCATACACCATGCACGGGGAGAGTGGATAGCGTTTCTTGACTCAGATGACGTTTGGCTGCCTGCAAAACTTGAAACACAGTATGAATATATTCAGGCACATCATGATGTATACATACATCAAACGGATGAGCTGTGGATAAGAAAAGGCAAGCGTGTCAACCCCAAAAAGAAACACCAGAAAAAAGAAGGGCACATATTTGAGGATTGCCTGCATCTGTGTTTGGTTAGCCCATCGGCTGTGGTGGTGCACAGGAGTGTGTTTGAAAGGGTAGGCATGTTTGATGAGCGCATGCCTGCATGTGAGGATTATGACCTGTGGCTGCGTGTTGCCTGGCAGTACTTTATAGGTTTTATACCCAACAAGCTTATTGTAAAGTATGGCGGGCATGGTGACCAGCTATCAGCATCGTTGTGGGGTATGGACCGGTTTAGGGTATATGCGCTGTGCAAGCTTTTAGCGTGCTCTGGTTCATTGTTTCCGGACGCTTACTACGCAAAAACTGTTGAGGTTGCGCTTCAAAAATGTTCAGTTTTATATCAGGGGGCAAAAAAGCGTTCCAATGTTGCATTAATGCAAACAGTGCAGCAGGTTATGGAGTGGCTCACTGTTGATAGGAAAAGCACATCAGTGTATCCTGACCTCTTAGTAGAATGATATTGTGCGATAGTATATGGTGAAGGAATGGTTCCTCATAAAATTCCCGCTGGTACAATGTGCCTTTGCCCCATTGCCACACATACCATACTGAACCACCTGTGTGGGTAGGATAGCTTATCATAAAGATATCACCGGTAGCGCTTACCTGTGATTGGCCATACCGTTTCTTTATAATCTGATATGGGGTAACATCTTGTCCTTTAATATCAATTTCAAGCAACCTTCCAATATCCAGAAATATAGCTTTTCCGGTAGTATTAATTGCCATAGATGTTTTAACATAATGGGGTGCCGATAGCTCATAGGTAAAGCTCTTCTGCCTGGCAATAGCAATGCCCACAATATAATCTTTGCTACTGTTACCGCAGTGTGCCAGTGCATAGCTTCCTGTATCATCTATGGCAATACCTTTAACAACAGTTGATGATGGTGCTATGCCCTTATATAAAATCTGCCCTTTATTGTTGAGTATATAATAGCGGCCATCAATGAAGCCAATACCTGCAAACGAGCCTTTTTGTGAAAAAGATAGCGCTGTGGTGAATTGCCCATTGAGTTCAGGATTAGAGTACACATTGCCGTTGAAGTCAGCAATACGTGCAGAGCTTCCATCAGCGGTAAGAAGGATAATTATGGAACCATCTGGTGAAATATAAGGATACTCAGTTGAAGGCAGTTTCCAGAAAAACTCATTGGTAGCATTATACATGGCTATTTCATTGCCAATTTTTTTATATGTAATATAAAATTTACCATCGCTGGTTGGTTTAACAAACGCATCCGCACCAGTAATGAATTTTTGAACTAAACCACTGGCATGTATGTGGTAGTAGCCACTGTCGCTGGCAATGGCAAATGTCATGGTTGTGTCATCAATAGGTGCAGGTTCTACAGCCTGTATTTTTTGCAATGAACCATACCACAGTGGTGTAAGCACAAATCCTGTATGAGTAATAAACACAGGTGCCAAACCAACAAGCATCCCTGCCAATAATCCAATAATTGCATATCTCATAGCGTGTATTTAATCCGTTAAAAAGCTTTTTAATTTCTGGCTGCGTGAAGGCAACCGCAGCTTCCGTATGGCTTTTTTTTCAATCTGCCTAATACGCTCCTTTGAAAGCTTGAAGAGTTCGCCAATCTGCTGCAATGACATTGGCTCATTGCCATCAAGGCCATAGCGTAGTTTCAATATCTCACGCTCAGAGGGTGTCAATGTGTCAAGCACTTCATTGAGAGCATCTTTCAGTGATTCATCAAATACCTTTTTATCCGGTGATTCTACCTTGAGATCTTCAACCAGGCTCAATACAGTATTATCTTCTGAGTTGCCGATGGTGGCATCCAGGGAAACAAAATCCTGTGTGATATTGCGCAAATGGTTGATTTCATCGTTGTCCATATCAAGTTCTTCGGCAATTTCGGCTGGGCTTGGTTCACGGCCTAACTTGCTTTCAAGGGATTTATGGACCTTGTCAATTTTTTGCATATCTGCAGTTCTGTTCAGTGGAAGCCGTATCAGCGAAGTTTTTTGTGAGATAGCCAAAAGTATTGCCTGGCGTATCCACCACACCGCGTATGAAATAAAATGATACCCGCGGTCAGGGTCAAAACGCTCAGCTGCTTTAATAAGCCCCATGTTACCTTCATTAATTAAATCCAGTAAAGAAATACCACTGGTCTGGTACTTCTTGGCAATTGAAACAACAAAGCGTAAATTGGCTTTTATTAATTCTTCTTTTGCTTTCTGGTCGCCAGCACGGGCACGGCGTGCAAGTGCATCTTCTTCTTCTCGTGTCAGAAGAGGAATTTTATTAATCTGCTCCAAATACCATGATATAGAAGAATCAGTAAAATCATCAAAGTTGGCTTTAATGGCTTCATTATTGTTTTTTAAAGCTTTTTTCTGCTTTTGAAACCTTAGGTCTTTTCTTTGAAACTCACTTTTTTTAATTTGGCTGCCTTCAGAAGCAGAAATTATTTTTGATTCTTTTGATTTTTCCTGTTTAATATTTTTTGGCATACATCTACCTATTATTTACTATATACGTAGTAAGAACCACTAACTGGTTACATTATCAAATTCAATGATTTTTTTACAAGGCAAAAATATATATTTGCTTATTATGTTATACTGAACCCCGGTTAGTTGTCAGGGCGGGCTCGTTTCAGTATTTTTCGTAACAATAGATTGCGGGTCAAGCCCGCAATGACAATTTCAGTGCTATTTAATTACAATGAATTATCGGACAATAAAAAATAATCAAGTATTTGTTCATTACCCTGTATCAACTTACGTTTATTTAGAGCGTCGTATATATATGTTTTACTATACATTGAAGTAAGCTTATCTTGGTCTTTAATTTTACTTCCGGTTACTTCATCAACATAATATTTTGGAGTTTCTTCAATATATAAAGTACCTTTTAATCCCTGTTCAAATTTTTTTGTTGTTGTATTATACCGTTTTTCATCAATTGTGATTGTATCTATAGCATTTTTGCGATAGCTTATAGTACAAGAAATCTTAAAGCTTGAAGCATCACCTGTAATATTTAAACCGGTTAATAATTTATCAGTATAAATATATTGAATTCTTACAAAGGTTGTCCCTGCCTGCTTTATACTTGCGGGTTTGTTGAAAGAAATATCAACGCGCTTGAGATCGTTTGAAGATGTGTAGTTGAATATATGTGTTGATTGGTACAGTACTGAATCACTTCCGGGAGGTGTTGAGGAAATAGTATAACTGCTCAAAAGCTTGCCTCTGTATGTAAGCTGGATTTTTGTAATGGGGGTATTCATATCAGGAGTGTACCTATTAAGGCCTGTAATCCTGTTATTTGAATCATAATTAACAATGTACCACCCTGTTATGCCTTTTTTGTCTCTTGTGATAATTTTGACGATTTTGCTGTCTTCATATATCTTTTCAACAGGTGTATATGTTGCACAACAAAGGAATGGCACAATGAATAATATGTAAATTAATGTTTTTTTATTTGACATAAAATGTATCTTTATTTCATAGCAATATTTATTCTTTAAAAAATAATTAATTTTATATAAAAACGTGGTATACCCTTGCCTTCAGCAGCGAGAGTATACATTTGTTATTATTTGTACGTAAAATTACATTTTAAAAAAACAATTATTTCATTGCAAAAATTGTAATTGCTTTATGAAGATATTTATGATATTTAATAAAAATGCAATAATTTTTTTATATTTGCATTATTTTTATTTTATAAAATATGATGATCGTTAACATTTATACAATCTTTGATGAGGAAGTGCATTATTATGGTACAGTACATTATTCGAAATGCAAAATTAATTATTGAGGAGATAGTTAAAAATATTTGGAAGGCTTTGCTTTCAAGTTTTGGCATCATATTGCTTATTGCCTTTTTGGTACTGTATCTTTCACTCCGGGATTCTGTAACCAACTTTGTAGAAAAGAGGCTTTTTGGTTCACTGGATATTAATGAAATAATCATTGAGCCAAAAGCAAAAACCGGTGAAGCAACACTATCGTATGCCATTAATAGCATTCCGGCAGAAAAAGTAAAAGCTATCCGTAAAATGAATAATGTTGCATCAGTATATACTGTTACCTGCATCAATGCAGCAACAAAGATTAAAATTGAGTTATTAGGAAAATCACGGGCACCCTATGTCCCTATTTGCGGAATAAGCCAGCAGTTCATTAAAGATAAGGTACCGGGATATAAATCATTCAGGTATTATCCCAATGAGCCGGTTCCGGTGATAGCACCGCAGGTGGCACTGGATATGTTTAATAACTTTGCTGCAATCAACAATCTTCCTTTGTTTAATGAAGACACCTTAAAAGGGTTTCCACTCACATTAATAATTGATACCCCAAAAGGTACTGAAACAAAAAAACGCTTTGAGGTGCCGGCTGTAGTACATTCTTTTTCAACGCTTTTTAATTTAACAGGTATTGTGGTTCCAGACACATTTGTAAATAAAATTGCAGCGCAATATGCAGCAGAAACCAAAAGTGCCCAGCCAATTTTGTATATACGGCTTTATGCAAAAGTTAAGGATGTAAAGAAACTCCCTGAAGTTACAAAACAAATTAAGTCCATGGGCCTGGCCGTCACTTCCCTTGACGAAGTGGCAAGTAAAACAAATCAGGCAATGAGCATTATTGATGGATTTTCAATCTTTGTTGGTTTCTTCTTATTACTGCTGACTGTTATATCAATATTTAATTCGTATTTAATTATTATCTATAACCGAAGTTACAGTTTTTCATTACGCAGGATTTTAGGTGTATCAAAATTCAGGATAATCATGACCTTCATGATTGAAGCAGCTTTTATTGGTGCAGTGTACGGTTTCATTGGTTATCTTGCAGGTGCATATTTAATAGAGGCAGCAGGTGCAAAACTTTCATCACTGGTGCCAGCGTTGAGTGGCATTGGCCTTGAACCAGTGGGGATGAATGTTTGTGCCGGGCTTGTTCTTTTCTCAATTGCCATTTCATCGTTATCAGCGTTGATACCGGCTATTTTTGCATCAAACATGAATCTTTTTAAAGCATTAAGCAAACAGTGAGGTATGACCGTGGCATTATTACAGGTAAACTCGGTAAGTGTTCAGTACGATGAGCGAAAAGTCCTGGATGATGTAAGCTTTGAAGTTCAGGAAAGCACTATCACCGCGTTAACAGGGAAATCGGGTTCAGGCAAAACAACCCTTCTGGGAGTGATATCAGGGTTGTTGCAGCCCAATGATGGAACAGTACTTTTTATGGGTGACAATATCTTCAAGTGGAGTGATTTAAAGCGGTCACGTTTCAGAAACAGGGATATTGGCTTTGTTTTTCAGTTCTTTAATCTTTTTTCTGATATTTCAGCATATGATAATATTGCATTCCCTGCGATTTTAAATCGGCAAACACGTAATTTGCACAAGCGCATCATGGAACTGGCAGATTACTTGCAGATTGCCGATATTCTGGATAGAAATCCTACCACATTGTCAGGGGGTGAACGGCAGCGTGTGGCAATAGCACGGGCAATAATTAATGAGCCAAAATTAATACTGGCTGATGAACCCACAGGCAATCTGGATACTGCAACAGCCAATGATATATTAAAGCTATTTGCGCGCTTACGCGATGACAAGGGGATATCAATAATTATAGCAACCCATGATGAGCGCATTGTGAAAGCAAGCAATGTACAATATCATATTGAAGGCGGGAAAATTATTGAAAATGGTGTTAGACAGGAAAGGCAAAAGGTAGTAGCAAAAAAGAAGCTAACTAAGACTGTAGTAACGATAAAAAAGAAAAAGAAGTAATATAAGTATATGTATTCTCTTGCCGCATTTGGCAGCAAGAGTATATTATTTAATATTTTTATAAAATAAATAAAAAAGTGTGCCAGGAGGGCAAAATATGATAGTTGACAAAACTTCTTCGGATAGTTATTTTAAATCCATGGAAGAGATGAAAAAAACAAAGATTAAATCATATTGGGATTTGCTTTCAGTATTGAAAGAACATCCTGATTGGTTAGATGAACTAAGAAAATTAGTTCTTACCGATGAGCTAATGGCATTGCCAAAAAAATTTGATGAATTTGTAAAGCGGTATGAAAGTTTTATTGAAAATGAATTTAAACCATTAAAAGAAACAGTTAAAGAGCAAGGTAAAGATATTAAAGTACTAAAAGAGGATGTGGCAATACTAAAAGAGGATGTGGCAATACTAAAAGAGGATGTGGCAATACTAAAAGAGGATGTGGCAATATTAAAAGAGGATGTAGCTGTTCTTAAAGAAGATATGACCGTTGTAAAAAAAGATGTAGCGGGATTAAAAAATGATGTTGGAAATTTAAAAGGCGATAATTTTGAAAGGAAAGTTAGGGAAAAAGCGCCTGCTTTTTTTGGGAAGTTGATTTTAAAGTGTAAATTAATTGATAATCAAGAATTAGCTAATAGAATTGATGATGCTATACTCAATGATGAAGCTATTATAACTGATAATGAACGTGATGATGCCTTGAAGGTTGATGTAGTGGTTACGGGGATTTTGCGCCATGATAAAGAAAAAAAGGTCTTCCTGGCTGCAGAGGTCTCTTGGGTTGTGGATAAAATGGATGTCGAACGGGCTGCAAGAAGAACAAAAATAATTGAGAAGTGTTTGGGAATACCTGGAATACCGGTAGTGATTGGTAATGAATATACAGAAGGGGCAAAGGAAGCTGCCGAAGAATTGAATGTGGTAATTATATAGCATTTCCCCTTGCATGCAATTTTTTTAAAATATTATTGATTTTCGTTTACGGATACTAATTGTAGTGGTATTCTTTTTAATAGCTGATAAAATTATTTTTTTGAGGACATAATTTTGAATCAAACCTGTTCACATGATGTTATAAAGGAGTTGTCGCAGTACGGCAAGCTGTATATTAATGCGCCCATGAGCCAGTTTACCACCTTTAAGGTTGGTGGGCCTGCTGATATAGTCATAGAGCCCCTTGGTAATGAAACAATCCCTTATATAGTAACTATCGCCAAACAAACAAAAATGCCGGTTACTGTCATTGGTGGTGGTTCAAACCTTGTTGTGAGCGATAAAGGCATCAGGGGAATTGTTGTGCGTATTGGCAACTATGGTGATAATGAAGGTACTATAGCATTTGAGGATACAAGGGTTGTAGTTGATGCCAGGGTAACAAAAAAACGCTTTGTTGAAGAAGCAATAGGGCATGGGCTTGCTGGAGTGGAGTTTATGGCAGGAATACCCGGTTGTATTGGCGGCGGCGTTATTATGAATGCCGGCACAAATATGGGGGCATTTTCAGATATCATTACGCATGTAACCTGTTATACCGCTGATGGCGTGCTGCTGACTGTTGAAAACAAGTCTTTGTTTTCATACCGTAAATCCATGTTGCCGGAAGGAGCCATTGTTGTACAGGCTGAATGTGCCTTGCGCTATGCTGAAAATCCACAGGATGTAAAGAATACTGTAAAAGAAATTTTACGTGAGCGGAAAAACAAACATCCCTTAGATTATCCTTCGGCTGGCTCAGTGTTTAAAAATCCCGATGGGCATGCTTCATGGAAGCTTATCAACGATGCCGGGTTACGCGGATATAGTATTGGTGGTGCTCAAGTTTCGGAGTTGCATACAAATTTTATTGTAAACACGGGCAAAGCCACAGCTATGGATATTAAGCACCTGATAGAGTTTATTCAGGAAACGATTCTAAAACTCTATGATATCCATCTGGAACCTGAAATACGTTTTATTGGGGAATTTTAAATTATATGGAATTTGCAACGTTGTTACATGATACTGTTTTTTGTGCATTGGATTGTGAAACTACCGGATTAAATCCCATCATTGACAGGATAGTATCTATTGGAATAATACGATTTACGTTAGACAGTGTCATTGACACATTCTATACACTGGTAAACCCGTTAAAGCCAATTCCGCCGCATGTAACAAGGCTACATGGGATTACTGCTGACATGGTGCAGAAAGCACCAGTTATAACCGAATTATTTGATACAATAGAGCAATATACCAGCAATGCCTATTGTGTTATCCACAATCCACGTTTTGACATATCATTTATTGATTCAGCATACCATCAGCATGATAAAAACACTCCGGATTTAAAAGCATTTGATACTGTGCATCTGGCACGCAAGACATTTAAGCAGCTCCCAAGCTATAATTTGGGCAATCTTTGCAATTTTTTTGGCATAACTATTAATGCCCACCACGCGTTAAGTGATGCGCAGGGCTCAATGGAGATATTTAAAAAGGTCATTGACAAACTCAATGCGCATACATGGTGTATCCGTGACTTAGAACGCTATCATGGCGGTATTATCAGTGCCTACTCACTTGGGATAAAAAGCACACATATCCCTGCTGATAGCAGGATCCCGTTGGGGTACCGCATTACCATCCATTATAAAGATGCACAGGGGAATATTTTAGAGCGCAGTATCCTGCCACAGCGCTATTTTATCATGGGAAGAAACAACTACATACAGGCCTACTGTTATCTGCGGAACGAAATCCGTTATTTCAACACCGCGCGTATATTGGCTGTGTATTAGTAAAATGAGCAGGGTGGGCGACATCTCGTGCTCCTGAAAGTTATAAAACATACATAACCAAATATTACCACTTTTTGCCCCAAGGAACATGCGTGCAGCAAGCACGCATGCAAGCCTCTCACAATTTTTTTGCTAATCAAAAACATGCGTGAAGCAATCACGCATATAAAATATTTTCGCCATTTCTTTGGTATAAAGAAAATGCATGCAGCACGCACAAAAAAATCACCATTTCTTTGGTATAAAGAAAATGTATGCAGCACGCACAAAAAAACTCACCATTTTTTTGCTCATCAAAAATATGCGTGCAGCAGGCACGCATAACAAAAAACTCACCATTTCTTTGCTAATGTAAATTTGAGATTATACCCTGACTGGCCTGTTGAAGGCAGGTAATCTTTCCCCCACCACAGCGCATACTCAAACTGTTCAAAAAATACGTAGTGGAAGCTTAAGCCGTATGCTACGCCTGTCTGAGTACCACTTAAAAGGTATTTACCTTTAAATGCAGTGAAGTCATTGTACACACCAGCATATATAAAATCCCTGTGTATTGAAATTTCATATTCAAAAGAAGCGCGTGCAACATGTGTTGTATGGTAATCTTTTCCCATGAATCCTTTGAATGTTCGTGTGGAAACAGCTTCCTCATAGTAAAAAGGGACCGGGTCATTAAGATAGGTATAATCAGCCTGGAAAACAAACAGGTCATAGTTAAAAAATTCAAATTTTACAGTGGTATCAATCCCTATTTTGTAAAAATGGGTTGCATTCTGATAGCGGTACGCCTCAAGGGTGATTTTACGCCCTGTTGTATGCTTCAGCGAAAAGGGGATAAGGTCAATGTTTGCCTGGATGCCAATAAAGTGCCACACCTGAGTATCTTTTGCTATGTTGGGCTGTGATACTGTAGCATCCGGGTTTTCAACTGCCTGCAAAATGAAAACTTTTTCAACGCCATAGCCTGGATATATCTTCAACCGCTCAATTGGGGTAAATCCAGGTTCGGCAAGTGCATTTATTCTAACATAATTGTACTGGTCAAGCCCCAAGTCTTTTCGCCCCGCCTTGGAGTTATAAACTTGTGAAGAAACCCTGGGGATAAAAAGGCCATCAAAATGGGGCCTGAAGTTGTAAGTTGATTTAATCTGGTTAAACGTATTGTAGGGAAGAGATGTGAAATTGCCATCCAGCCCGTACATGAAACCAGTTTTAAACCCTATTCTGAAACTATCGCCCTGCTTGATTAAGTCAGGATGGGTATACGATACATACGGTATGAGCCCTAAACTAAAACTGGTATCAAGACCATATTTAAACCCACCTGATTCCTCCTCTGAAAATGACACGATAGTAATAATTAAATCATACTGAGGATCGGGTGTTGCTGGAAGAGTGGGTAACAGTGGCAGTTTACCGTTAGTAAAAGGTTTAGCCAGCCTGTCAATCTGGAAAAGGGCGCCGGTATAATCCTTTGATTCCTGAGTGGTTACAATAAAATCTTTGATAGCATATTTTTTCTTAAGCTTTTGCAGTTGCTTTTCAACGGTTTGTTTATGGTAAATGCGGTTGGGCAGGCTGAAGTCGTACTGAATGCGCAGCGTATCAAGGCTGTTTAAATTTTTAAACACAATGCGGTTTAAGCGGCCCTCATCAACATACACGGTAATGGAAGCTAGTGTTTCACGCACCAAAATGACGCGTGTTAAAGTGTATCCATTGTCATTATAAAATTTAGTTATAGCGGTGGCGATAGTTCCAAAAGTAAACTTACTGGCAGGTATTGTATCAATGTCGGCAGCACGAACTATGTAGTCCTGAGTGTAAATAACAGTGCCCTGTATGATCAGATCTTTTGGTAGAGCAAAAACATCCGAATACAGGCAAAGAATACATAACAGTGGAAGTATAAACCATTTAGTGCGCACAGTACAGATTTTTTAATGTAGAGATTAGCTTTAATATACGTTCATCTTTAATGGAATAATACATAAAGTTGGCTTCTTTACGCCGGTTTATTATGTTCATCTTTCTTAGTATGGTAAGATGCTGAGATATATTTGATATAGTAGAGCCAAATTCTTTTTCAATTTCGCCAACGGTTTTTTCGCCATCCATTAAAAAACACAACACTTTAAGCCGTATGGGATGGGCTATGGATTTTAAAAGTTCGCTGGTAAAACTAACCTGTTCTTCGGAAAAGATCATATTAAATATGCCCCCTTGTGTGGTGTTACAGCAATGGTATCACCTTTCATTGCATCACAACACTATTATGCCAAATAAATGCAAAGAAACGTTTTTAAACAACAAGTAATTAAGATTTTAATTAAACAATTATTTTACTGTTTAATAACAAGGTAGCAATAACAGTGGTGTTGTCAATATTTTTTTATTGTATAAGTATAAATAACCTCACCCCCGGCCCCTCTCCTTAGTAAGGCGAGGGGGGTAATGCGTAAGAGGGCATTTATGCGCTAAATGCCCTCTTGCAAACCACCAAAGCGCGCCTCAAGCGGCGGCGTGCCTTACTTTCTATATAGCAAATCGTTCCACGGCGGGCTGCTCAAGTAGCATCCGTTCAGGTCATCGCCCGCAACCCAATTCCCGTGCATCCGTGCACGGGGAAATTATACAGACTATATGCTGTACCATTCATTTTGAAGACATATTTTCAATTAATACTTCTATCGGGGTGTCTCCTTGTAGTAAAGAGATTGCGGGTCAGGCCCGCAGTGACAGCGGAAGACAACCTCACCCCCGGGTGATGGTGAGTGGTGGAGGAACCCCGTTAGGGGTGACACTTTTGTAGCAAAATACAATAGACATTACCTATTAAAATGTGCTGATAAAATATTATTTTTGTATAGGTAAAGAACTAGGAATAAAAATTTAATGCAACAAATAATCATTCAAATTCATTAAATGCAAAATACGCTGCACAGATGGCGATGGGATAATATAGAGCTTTCCCCCTCGGGCAGATATGGAATGTTTTGCGTAAATTAAAAAACCAACAAATGAAGAATGTATCCACTCAGTCTGTGTAAGATCAAACTGCAAATGGACAGGTTTTTCAATTTTTTCAAACCTACTTGAGTATGCAGGTACTTCCTCCAGGGGTATTTCTTTAGGAAAAGTCCAGCAATTTTCCTGAATCATTAGCTTCCTCCTATCCATAAAAGCACACTACCACTTATGTATATATATTCGTCCTTAATGTTATTAAAATTTAGCTATTTTTATATGCACAGGAAGCGATGGACAATAAAAAATTAAAAGTATATTTCCGCCGTCTTTAACTACGGAACATACATTGGATTATACATAGATTAATTTTTAGCGATGCCTGCTGATATTAATCAAAAATATAATGACAAAAAAAAACACTATTGAAAATGTGTCAAGAAAATTGTTGTACATATAAGACATAATACAATAATGTCAAGAAAAATTTTAAAAAAATTACTCTGGGTGTAGGGACAACCTCACCCCCGGCCCCTCTCCTTAGTAAGGCGAGGGGAGTAATGCTGTAAGAGGTGTATAGTTAGTGGTGGAATGGTAGAGTAGTTTAGTAGTTTGGTGGGTAGTGGTATAGTTGTATGGTTGTGTAGTGGTGGGAGTAACCCCGTTAGGGGTGTTATTATTGTAGAAAAGTAATGCACCAAAACAACAAAACCCCGTAGGGGTGACATTGGTAGGAATGGATTGCGGGTAAAGTTAACCCAAAAAATAAAAAATTTTTAAAATAACAAAAAATTTTTTTAATTTTTTTTCTTCTAAGCGTTTTATATATACAAATACTGCTGCAGTAGGCATTGAATTAGCACTTGACAGCTATTTACAGCAGTGGTATATTAAAATTAAAAGTAAGGAAGGGAAATTGGTATGCATTTAAGTAGTGAGGCGTATGATGTCTTTGAGCAGGTATTTCAGGGCAAGGACAATGCAAAGAAGGTGATGCGTGCATTGGAAGAGGCAATTGTGACAACAGTACATGACAGCTGGTACAGGACTAAAGAAGAGCTAAAGGCAGAGGTGTTCAGCCATTTTGCCACAAAGGATGATTTGGATTTATTGCGGACTGAGCTTTTGGGTAAGATGGAGAAAGATAAGGCTGAGCTTTTGGGAAATATTGGAACAGTATACGAAAAGACAGAAAAAGACAAGGTTGAGCTTTTAGGCAAGATGGAAAAGGACAAGACTGAGCTTTTAGGCAGGATGGAAAAGGACAAGGCTGAGCTTTTAGGCAGGATGGAAAAGGACAAGGCTGAGCTTTTAGGCAGGATGGAAAAGGACAAGGCTGAGCTTTTAGGCAAGATGGAAAAGGACAAGACTGAGCTAGTGGGAATGATAACAAATGTGCACACAGAATTGACTGGTAAATTTGAGGCACTGTATGAAAAGACGGAAAAGGATAAAGCGGAGCTTTTAGGAAAGATTGGGGCAGTATACGAAAAGACAGAGAAAGACAAGGCTGAACTGTCAGGTAAAATTGAAGCTTTGTATCAAAAAACAGAAAAAGACAAGGCTGAGCTGTCAGGTAAGATTGAAGCATTATTTGCAAAGACAGAAAAAGACAAGGCCGAGTTAAACGAAAAAATAGAAAATGTAAAATCGGAGATGCTGCTACGATTTGAAAAAATGGACAAAAAGTTTAGTTTGTTTTTTGCTCTTTTACTTTTTGCCATTATATTTTTAAATCAGAATGCATTGGAGTTTATTGCAAAAGTTATTGGTATTATGAAGTAACCTCACCCCCGGCCCCTCTCCTTGGTAAGGCGAGGGGTTAATGCCGTAAGGGGTGGCATTTCTGGTGGGAAGGATATTGCTGGGCAAGGCTGCTAAGATGGAGGAGTAGGTTATAAACAAATTATTATTTTATTAAAATTTTGTTGCAATATTAAAAATTGTGAAGTATTTTTTAATTAGTTTTAAGATAATGAATATTTCTTTTAGTAGTACAATAGTTATTCAATAAATTCTTAATCAAGGGGAATTAGCTAATAATTATGAAAACCATAGTAATACACGTAAGAGATGATTCTTATCAAAGTGTAAAAAGAATAATTAATGCCCTTAATAAAGAACCAGGGATAATTGAAATAATTGAAAAACAAAATTATACTTACAATAAAGAAAAATTATTAAGTTTATTAAAAAATAAAACAATTAAAGTTTTTGAAAATATTAATAATCCTGTTCAATGGCAAAAACAACAAAGAGAAGAATGGAATTAAAAAACCTACATGGTATTAATAGATTCAAATATTATAATTTATCTATCACGAGGGGATATTAGCGCAGAACTATTGCTATTTAAAGAAGACATTTTTGCGATTTCTGTTATATCATATATGGAAGTATTAGGCTATAATTTTAAATCAGAGGATGAAGAGAATTTTGTAAAAGATCTAATGAATTGTTTTGAAATAATTTACATAGATTATGAAATTTCTCAAAAAGTGATAGATTTAAGGAAAAAATATACAATAAAATTACCTGATGCAATAATATGTGCCAGTGCGATTGTCAATGATGCAATATTAGTAACTAATGATACAGATATGAATATTATTAAAGAGTTAAAATTATACTCAATAAAATAATATTATTATTCAATTATACCTTTTCCACAAAAAGACCAAAGACAGCAATCAAAATGCTTATAATAGTAAACCCAATACCCATAAACCATTGAAGTGCGGTAAAACGCTTTTCTATAGCTTCAAAACGTGCTTCAAAGCGTATTTCCATTGTTTGCATGAGCGCTTTTAGTTCTTCTTCAATGCGCACAATATGATCAATGATGCTCTTTATTTTAATAAGTTGTTAATTGAAATATTAAGATAATTACACGTTGTTTCAAAAATATAACACGCAAAAGCATAAAATTCTTTTGCATCATCAACTGTTGGTTTACCATCAGGTAGCAGACCAATATCAGAAGGGTAACGAGCATCGATATACAACTCATTAATAATCAGCAATATTCGTAATTTTTCAGGATCAAGGGGCATAATATTTTCAACCAGCTTGTGGAGCCTCCGTACATCATGGATTTTGGGAATTTCAATATTCTGAAAGGCTAACAGTGCTTTGAAACATTTTTCCACAGATTGCTCAGCATGAAATGCAACTACATGCGTGAGGAATGGATTTTCTAAAATATGTTCAATGGTTAAAAGGTCGGAATATGCCGCTATCATCCATTCTTTAGAAAATGCATTCATAAAATGCTAATGCCCTTGTTAAATATTTCTTTACATAAACTGCTGTTATTTTTCAAAAATTCCTGCATCATGGGGCGTGTATGTATGATAATGTCAACAGGATATCTATCACGCAGGGCATCAACTAAATACGCAGCTTTGAGTTTTAATTCCATTTTTTCTTTAAAATTTTGAGGGATAAAATCATCTTTAGTCACAATGTAAATATCAATATCGCTGTCTTTTGTTTGTGTCCCGTGAGCGTAACTTCCAAAAATAATAATTTTTTCAGGGTTTAGAGGTTGTAATTGTTCTTTAAGAATTGTGCCAATTTCGTTAATGTTTATCATATTTGGTTTACAAGATGATATGCTTAAAAGTTATTTTAAATTATGTAAAATAGTATTATATGTCAAGTAATTATTATTGGTATAGTGGTGTAGTAGTATAGTGGTATAGTGGTGTAGTGGTGGAATGGGTATTGTCATGCTGAATCCCGATTGGATCGGGATGAAGCATCTCCTTATGTTTGAATTGGGACGAAGGATCTTGTCGTTGAGTAAAAAGAGATTCTTCGTCCCCCGACCTAGTCGGGTCCTCAGAATGACGGCGAGAGTCAATAGATTCCGAAACAAGTTCGTTGTTATGATAAAAGTTAAGGAGCATAACCTTGACTGGTAAGGAAGAATGGTGTATCCTGTCAAATGGGCATGTGATAGGAGCATAAAAAAGAC